>JACKQG010003506.1_pt1 | contig 19189 bp, 18 predicted proteins | sample 8237621 | NCBI WGS metagenome assembly JACKQG01 (sample SAMN15677084, study PRJNA649215) | marine metagenome | biome: marine; feature: Black Sea; material: saline water; isolation source: suspended particulate matter (SPM) from the Black Sea western gyre | collected 2013-06-09/2013-06-10 | depth... | reverse complement strand
TCCTTGCTCTCTGCTCCCTGCTCCTTGCTCCCCGCTCCTTGCTCCCCGCTCCCTGCTCCTTGCTCCCCGCTTCCCGTCACACCAGGTCGCCGAAGGGCTTTTTCCAGGCGGATTTGAGATCCTGCACCGCAGCTTCAATCAGGGTTTTGTTGTCAAGTCCCCTGACGATAACATCGGTTTGGGCCGTGACAGTGCCGATGCAGGCGCAGGCAAGCCCTTTGAACATCTTTTCGAACTTCTTTTTGTTCTCGGGATCGACGGTGACGATAAAGCGACCGGCCGATTCCGAAAATAACAGCACATCATTGCGGACAACTTCCTCTGCCGGCACCAGGTTTAGATCAACCTGCAGGCCCAAGTTGCCTGCCATGGCCTTTAAGGCAAGGTGCACCCCCAGACCGCCCCGATAGATCCCGCGGGCCGAGGCGACCAACTCCGCTTCAATACTGCGGCCAAGGGCTTGGTACAACGGGAAAAATTCGTCCGGCCGGACCCGGGGAACATTCAGACCCACGTAGCCCAAATGCTCGTAGTATTCGGACCCGCCAAGTTCATTGCGGGTGGTTCCCAGAACATATACCAGATCCCCGGGCATCTTGCTGTCCATGGTCACGCATTTGGTAATATCTGCGATCACCGCCGTGGTTGAGAATTGAAGGGTCTCCAGAGCCGATACCTTATGGATTTCACCGTAACGCCCCGGCAGGTGGCCGTCAACGTACATGCTGTCTTTGCCCGAAAGCAGCGGTATTTCATACGCCAGGCAGATATCCCGCAGCGCGCGGCAAGCACGCACCAGTTGAGCGGCCTTGAATCTGCCGTCCGGGTTGTTTTGCTCGTGGTACTGAATGCTGGGCCAGCAGAAATTGTCGACACCGCCGATATGGCCCGGATCCGCACCGACCGCCACGAGCCGCCGTACGGCCTCATCAATGGTGCAACTTGTCATGTGATAGGCATCGATGGCCGAGTAGGCCGGTAGCAGGGCCTGGGCAAAGGCCAGCCCCTTTTGGGACTCAAGCACCGGACGGATCACCGCTGCATCACTGCCGACATCCCGACCGACCCCTACCAATGGTTTAATAACACCGGTACCCTGGACTTCATGGTCATACTGGCGGCTGATCCACTCTTTGGAACAGACATTGGGGCGCGATAAAATATCTAAAAGCAGCTGCCGGTACTGCGTCGGCTCCTGCAACACCGGCTCATAAAGTCCCCGCATGCCCGGCTCAAGCCAGTGGGCATCGAACTCCCACTGGGGAAAACCCGACGTCGGAAGATCGATGTCGACGTAGACGCAGGTTTCTCCGCTGTAAGTGATATGCAGTTTGCCCGAATCGGTGTATCGGCCGATAACCGTACTTTCGACGGCATGCAACCTGGAAAGCTCCAGAAAGCGGTCCAGATGCTCGGGGAGCACTGCTACGGTCATGCGCTCCTGGGATTCCGACACCCAGATCTCCCACTGATCCAGCCCCGCATATTTCAAGGGAACCTTCTCAAGTTGAATTTCACACCCGCCTGAAAACCGCGCCGATTCGCCCACTGAAGAGGAAAGACCGCCGCCGCCGTTGTCGGTGATAAATTGGATCAGGCCTTCGTCCCGGGCCCGGAGCAAAAAATCGTGCATTTTCTTTTGGGTGTAAGGGTCGCCGATCTGCACATGGCCGGCCGGCGTATGCTCGGAAAAGATCTCTGACGAAGCGGTCACACCGTGAATCCCGTCTTTGCCGACCCGGCCGCCGCACATGATCACCAGGTCTTTGGGCGATGTCCGCTTTTGATAGGCCGGTTTGCCCTGAATCTGCGACGGCATCAGGCCCACCGCCGTAACAAAGACCAGACACTTTCCCATATAGCCGGGGTGGAAGAGGACCTGGCCGAAAGTTGTGGGAATTCCGCTCTTGTTGCCGCCGTCCCGGACCCCCTCGATGACACCATCCAGCAGGCGCCGGGGATGCAGCCGCGGCTCAAGGTCCCCGTCATAATGCCGGTGTCCCACACAGAACCCGTAACCGCCCATCACCAGCTTGGAACCTTTGCCCGTACCCAAGGGGTCGCGGTATACCCCCACAATCCCGGTGATGGCCCCGCCGTAGGCCTCCATGTTGGAGGGAGAATTGTGGGTTTCACCGGTAATGACATAACAGTGATTTTCGTCGAATCTTCCGACACCGGCATTGTCCCACAACACCGACACCACCCAGTCCTTTTTTTTCTGCAGCGCCAGGGTCGGCGCCTCGATGCAGGTTTTAAAAAGATTATCGACGATATCCGTTTTGCCCGTAGCAAGATCGCGGTAGCGAAACAGTCCTCGAAATGTATTGTGATTGCAGTGATCGCTGCGAGCCTGGGAGATATATTCCAGTTCAATATCGGTGGGATCGGACAGGCCCACGGCCGCCCGGGCACGCTGCACATCCTTGTCCAGAAAATAAGCCCTGATGGTTGGAATGTCGGCCGGATTCAACGCCAGGTTGCGCTCATCGCTGACGGCTTTTAGGGATGCGTCGCTGTCTACCGGAACGGTCGTCACCGTCGGCGTGTGATCAAGAACCACTTTGGGAATGATAATACCGATGCCTTCGGCCGGGTCCCACGAGTCCGCCGCATAAATTTTCCACTGCTGGATGATGTCGTTGGCCAGCAGCTCGCCGGCAATCGTGTCGGCATCTTCAGCAGTCAGGCCTTTGCCTTTTAAACAATACCGCTTGGAAGTGTAGACCGCTTCATCGGGTCCCAATCTTATCCCCAGAACATCTTCAACGGCTTCAACCGCGGTACTGCCCGGGTTGTCCCTGACCCCCGGCCGGTAGCCCACCCAGATGGACCAGTCGAACGGGATGTCGAGAGGATCGTACGCAGAGATCTGGCTAACGGGATTGGTAAATATTTCCGACTGGATGGTTTGCAGTTGAGCCTTCGACAGATCGGCATCAATGGTGATCACATAAATGGTGCGAACCTGGTCAAGTTCGATCCCCAGGTAATTTTTGGCCTTTTGGCGAACTCCCGCCCCCTCGGCATCGAACAGTTCGGGTTTTAATGCGATTTCAAGTCGATACGGCATAATTAGCTGAAAAAGACCCGCGTAATATCATTATAAAACACATAGATCATCAGCAGAATCAGCACAAAGATCCCCGCCTGCTGGGAAATTTCACGCACCCTGACGCTGACCGGACGTCCGGTCAGCGCCTCGATAAAAAAGAAAACCAGATGACCGCCGTCCAATACCGGGATGGGCAGAAAGTTGAGAATGGCAAGGTTGATGCTGATCAGTGCTATAAAAAAGATCAGGTTGGCCATCCCCTCCTTGGCTTGCTGACCGGCCATCTGGGCAATCATGATCGGGCCGCCCAGCGTTTTTGGAGACAGCGTTCCCTGGATCAGTTTGACAACGCTCTTTAGTGTTAAGGCGGTAATGTTATAGGTTTGAATGAGGCTCTCTGAAAAAGCCTGCAGCGTGGTCAACTCCTTTGAAAATACCTCGCCGGAAGCTGTAACGCCGATGACATAGCGCTCGATATCCTCATCAAAAATGTTTTTAAATGTTTTGATTTCAGGAACAACGGTAACGACAAGCTCGGATTCCCCGCGACGCACGGATATCGTCAGGGGCCTGCTGTTGCTGGCCGTAATAATTTTGGCCATGTCTTCCCAGCTTTCAACGGTCAGGCCGTCGATGGCCTGAATCCGATCGCCTTTTTGAATCCCCCCCCTGTGGGCCGGGGTGTCCTCCTTAACCTCCCCGATTACGGGTTTTAATATGAGCAGGCCTGAAAATTGGAAGATTCCGAAAAAGATGATCACCGCCAGCAGGAAATTAAATATCGGTCCGGCAGCGACAATCAATATCCGCTTGAAGACATGCTGGTGGGTAAACGAAATCGGAATATCCTCAGGGTCCAGCTCGGCATCGGGTTCTTCGCCCACCATTTTGACATAACCGCCAAGGGGTATGGCCGAAATGCGATAATCGGTAATGCCGATGGTTTTGCCGAACAGTTTGGGACCAAAACCGAGCGAAAACCGTTCCACCCCGACCCCGAACAAGCGCGCAACCAGAAAATGCCCCAGTTCGTGAAAAAATATCAGGACTCCCAAAACAACAATTAAGGCAAAGATACTAACACTCATAGCTAACCGTCTTATAAACCACTATCAAAAAATCTACGTCAACCAGCATCGAGCATCCAGCATCGCGAAGCCTCGACAGCTTGCCCGCTTCGGACAGGAACGGGGCATGGGATCAAAGCTGCGCTTTTATAATCCTTTCAGCCTGTTGTCTGGCCCATTGGTCGGCTTCAAGAATATCAGCAAGCGTCGGGGCCCTGACGACAGTATGCTTCTGCATTGTTTTATTTATAATATCAGGTATTTGAGTGAATGATACCTGCCGCTTTAAAAAGGCCTGCACCGCCACTTCATTGGCGGCATTCAAGACTGCCGGAAGCGTTTCACCGGTCTCGCAGGCCGTGTATGCCAGCGCCAGACAGGGAAATTTTTCCAAATTCGGCATCTCAAAGGTCAGGGCGCCCATCCGTGCAAAATCCGGCAACGGCTGATTCAGCGCCAAACGCTCAGGATAGGACAACGCGTAGGCGATGGCTCCCTTCATATCGGGAATTCCTAGCTGGGCCATGACCGCTCCGTCTTTGTAGGCGACCATTGAGTGAACCACGCTCTGCGGATGAATCAACACTTTGATCCTGTCCTGGGAAACACCGAAGAGATATTTGGCCTCGATAACCTCGAGGCCCTTATTCATGAGCGTGGCCGAATCGATCGTTACCTTTTTGCCCATTTGCCATGTGGGATGATTCAGCGCTTCTTCGGGCCCGATCTTGATGAGTTCGTCTGCCGACCGCTTTAAAAAAGGGCCCCCCGAGGCTGTGAGGATAATCTTGTCCAGATCTTCCCTGCGGTTTCCGGCAATACATTGAAAAATGGCACTGTGCTCGCTATCGATGGGAAGTATCCGAACACCCTTGGCCTTGGCCCTTTTGACAACAATATCGCCGGCCATCACGAGGGTTTCCTTGTTGGCCAGGGCAATATGCTTGCCGGCCTCAATGGCAGCCAGTGCCGGCATTAATCCGGCTGCACCTACCACTGCGCTCAAAAACATATCGGCGGAATCACAGGCAGCGGCAGCAATGTAGCCCTCCTCTCCATACAGCACCTCAACACCGGCGGACGCGGGCAACATGCGCTTCAACTCCAGGGCGCAACTCTCATCAAAAACCACTGCGATCTCAGGACCAAACCGTTCAATCTGGCGAGCCAGCAGCGATGTGTTGCTTCCGGCAGCCAGCGCTTTAACCGCAAACCGCTCCGGAAACATTTCAACAATCCTGAGGGCATTACACCCTATGGAACCGGTGGACCCCAGAATGGAAAGACATCTCATTTATAATATATATTCCTTAAAAAAATATGCAACCGGAGCGGCAAACAGCAGGGCATCGATTCGATCCAGAATCCCCCCGTGACCGGGAAGCAGCGCCCCGGAATCCTTTATATTACCAACTCGCTTGAGCTGAGATTCAAACAGATCCCCCACCTGCCCGGCGACTCCGGCAGCTATGCAAAACAACAGACTTAAACCCCACGGCAATATCGGTAAAAAAAAATGCTTGAACAGTGCTCCAACACCCAAATTTAAAGCCAGACCGCTGATAGAACCCTCAACCGACTTGCCCGGACTCACGGCGGGACACAGTTTGTGACGTCCGAAATAGGAGCCGAAATGGTATGCGCCCACATCACCTGCAAAGACAGTGAATAACAGGAAATAAATCCAGGTGACACCACCGGACCCGTTTCGGATTAAAATGAGGCAAGACAGAAAAAGGGGGATGTATACAATGCCAAGAACCTGTTTGGCAACAGCTTCCGATACGGATGAATCCGCTTTGAACCTCGACAGTGAAATCAGAGTGCAAACCAAAAGATTTAGCGCCATCAGAACGATAATCATTTCAAATGAATGCAGGTATGCGGCCCAGATAATGAAAAAACCTGTAATATGACCGCAGGCAGGGATGACTGCTCCTTGATTCGCTCCGTCCCGGGCGTAAAATACAATCCGAAAATATTCCCATAGGGCCAGAATGCAGATGACAATGTTGACGATGGCAAACAGCAACGGCCCTCCCCTGCTAATCAGTAAAAACAGAAAAGGAAGGGCCACAAGACCTGTAATCCAACGTTTTAAATGCATAGTTCCGTTTAACTATATCTTGCCGTACCGCCGTTCCCGATGCTGATAGTCTTGCAGGATTCGTATGAACTCATCCTTTCCAAAATCGGGCCATAAGGTATCGGTAACATAAATTTCCGTGTAGGCTATCTGCCATAGGAGAAAATTGCTGATACGCATTTCTCCGCTGGTTCTAATCAGAAGGTCCGGATCAGGAATTTCCCTGGTATACAGGTGTTCAGCGATCAGCTCGGCTGTAATTGAATCAGGATCAATCGCGCCATCTTTGGCCTTGATGGCAATATCCTTAACCATTTTGACAATTTCAGCCCGGCCGCCGTAACTTAATGCCAGGTTCAGGCACATCTTATGATTTTCTTTTGTCAGCCCCATGATATCATCCAGGGTGCGCTGAACATCTTGGGGCAGCCGCTCGAGTTGTCCGATGGCATTGAGGCGAATATGGCTGTCCATCAACTCTTTTTGTTCCGACTTGAGGAATTGTTTCAGAAGGGTCATCAGGGCGGCAATCTCGGATTTCGGCCGCTCCCAGTTTTCGGTGGAAAAGGCATAGAGGGTCAGGTGCCGTATTCCGATTTCTCGGCAGGCCCGTACAATATTTCGAACGGTTTCCGCTCCCTTTTCATGACCCTTAATCCGGTTCAAGAAACGCTTCCGGGCCCAACGGCCGTTACCGTCCATAATAATGGCGACATGAACGGGAAGCTTGGCAGAATCAAGATCCATGTGATTGAGGGAAGACAGATTAGAATTCAAGAATTTCTTTCTCTTTTTCTTTACAGACTTCATCGATAAGCCGGATGTGCTCATCGGTTATCTTCTGGATCTGGTCCTGGGCCTTGAAAGCATCATCTTCCGCAATATCACCGTCCTTTTTCAAAACTTTCAGCATTTCATTCGATTCACGCCGGATATTGCGCACTGCGATCTTGTGTTCCTCGCTCTTTTTCAGAACGACCTTGACGAGCTGTTTCCTTCTCTCCTCTGTTAACGGCGGAATGGCAATCCGAATAAGTTTGCCGTCATTTGAAGGTGTTAAACCCAGATCCGATTTCAAAATGGCCTTTTCTATCTCCCTGATAATGGAAACATCCCAAGGTTGGATCGTAATCAGGCGGCTCTCGGGAACAGACAAAGACGCCATCTGTTTCAACGGTGTGGTTGTCCCGTAATAATCCACCCGGATGTTGTCTAAAATACTCAACGAAGCCCGACCCGTTCTGATTTTGGTTAGATCATTTTTCAAAGAGTCGATCGATTTCTCCATACTTTCCCGGGTATCTTGAAATATCGATTCAATCATGGGTTTTTCCCTCAAAACTATGAATTTTAACTGCCGATCTGGGTTCCTACCTTTTCTCCGCACACGACTTTTCTGATATTGCCCTTGCTTGTCAAATTGAAAACAACCATGGGTAAATGATTATCCATCGCCAGAGAAATCGCGGTCATGTCCATAACCTGAAGCTGTTTTTCGAGAACCTCCATATAACTGATCTTTTCGATAAATTTTGCATTTTCCTGGATCACGGGATCTGAATCGTAAAGACCGTCAACCTTTGTCGCCTTTAAAAGAATCTCGGCATGAATCTCCTGAGCCCTGAGGACCGCCGCCGTATCCGTCGTAAAGTACGGATTGCCGGTACCGGCTGCAAATATCACCACCCTCCCCTTTTCAAGATGGCGAATCGCCCTCCGGAGGATAAACGGTTCGGCCACTTCATGCATGGAGATGGCAGTCTGAACACGGGTCTGAATTCCTCTTTCCTCCAAAGCATCCTGCAACGCCAGGCTGTTGATTACCGTAGCCAACATCCCCATGCGATCGGCGGAAACCCGATCCATACCGTATGAAGCGGCGGAAATGCCCCTGAAAATATTACCGCCGCCGACAACAATGGCAGTCTGAACCCCTAGGTCAAATACCGAACGGACCTCTTCAGCCACGTACTTTATCATGCCGGGACTTATGCCAAAGCTTTGGTCGCCCATCAGAGCTTCGCCGCTTAGCTTTAGCAGTATCCTATTAAATCGAGGACGTGCCACGCCTTAATACTCTCCTATTTTGTACCTAACAAACCGTTTAATGGTTATATTTTCTCCGATTTTTGCAACGATCTCGTTGATCAGATCGGCAATGGTGATATCGAGGTCTCGAACGTATTGCTGATTCAGCAGGCAATTTTCCTTAAAAAATTTTTGCAATTTGCCCTCAGCGATCTTGTCGGCGATATTCTCGGGTTTACCCATCTCCAAAGTCTGGGCCCGATAGATTTCCTTTTCTTTGTCGATGATCTCTTGGGGAACGTCTTCAGGCTTGATCGCCACAGGATTGGTCGCGGCGATATGCATGGCGATATTCTTGGCAAACTCCTTGAAATCTTCGTTTTTGGCAACAAAATCGCTCTCGCAGTTCACTTCAACCAGTACTCCCAGCTTGCCGTCCATATGGATATAGGATTGAATAATCCCTTCGACCGTTGTTCTGCCGGCACGCCTAGCAGCGGTTGCCAGGCCTTTTTTTCTTAAAAAATCAATTGCTTTACTAACATTGCCATCACTTTCGGAAAGGGCTTCTTTACAATCCATGATGCCGGCTCCGGTTTTTTCTCGAAGCTGTTTAACCATTGCTGCACTAATTGTCGTCACCGTCATTCTCCTGTAATTCCGCTTCAATCGCATCTTTTGATTCTATCTTTGCAGAATCTTCCGAGGCTTCATCATCTCGAGCATCTACCGGCACCGATCGTCTGATTATTTCTACGACAGGCCCCCCTGAACCATCTGAGATCACTTTGCGTTCACCCGGTTTTAACTCCACACTGGCGGCAACGACCTCGGATTCCGCTTCGATCTCCTTATCGGCCTCGGCCTGCCGTTTTTCCTGCAGCCGCTGCCGACCTTCAAGGCAGGCATCGGCAATTCTGGAAGTAATCAGCCGGATTGCGCGGATGGCATCGTCATTACCGGGTATAATGTAATCGATCTCATCAGGGTCACAATTGGTATCAACGATCGCAACAATCGGAATGCCCAGCCGTCGGCCCTCTTGCACCGCAATCGCCTCGTTCTTGGGATCAACAACGAAAAGGGCTCCGGGAAGCCCGTTCATGTTACGAATACCGCCAAGATTATTATCTAACTTCAGGCGTTCCTTTAATAGTTTCAGTCTCTCTTTTTTAGGAAAAAGATTAATCGATTCGTCGTTCTGGATGGCATTCAGATAGTTCAAACGATCGATACTTTTTCGTATGGTTTGAAAATTGGTCAGCATACCGCCGAGCCACCGGTTGTGAATGTAATACATCTCGCATCGATTCGACTCTTCATAAATGGCATCGCGGGCCTGCTTCTTGGTCCCGACAAAAAGAAGCGACTTGCCTTCGGCGGTTGTATCGACGACAAAATCATACACCGTCCGGAACATGCGAACGGTCTTTTGAAGATCGATAATATAAATACCGTTCCTGGCTCCGAAGATGTAAGGTTTCATCTTGGGGTTCCAACGCTTTGTCTGATGTCCGAAATGAACTCCGGCTTCAAGAAGTTCCTTCATTGTAATATAAGCCATTCTTTTCTCCCTTCTTTAACGGTTAAGCCACCGCCCTCTTCAACCCTGGTTTCGACCCCGCCACGCGGGGCACCTGAAAACAGGTCCAAAGGCGTGAGAATTGGTTCAAACAGGAATTTGTAACAAAATTAATACCCATACGCAATACATTTTTACCTTAATTTTATGCAACTTCAAAAAAAATTACATTTTTTTCCGCATCTGGACAACTCGGTCGTATCCGCTGTAATCTTTCTTAAAAACGATATTTTCGTAGTTACCGCAACCCCTGATAATCTTTTCGACCTCCGGTTTCTGATCCTGGCCGATCTCCAACAGCAAGCTGCCGCGGTCGTTCAGAAAACGATGGGCACTGCCGATAATAAGCCTTAAGCAATTTAGGCCGTCCTGGTCTCCGTCAAGGGCCATGATCGGTTCATATTTATAAATCTCAGGCTGAAGGCGGCCGATCGCCCCGGTTGGAATATAAGGGGGATTCGATAGGATGACATCAAATCGACACCTCCCATTACCCAGCGGCATCAGCCAATCACCGCAAAAGAAATGAACCGCATGGTCAAGACGATGACGCCGGGCATTTTCTTTGGCCAGCAAAACAGCCTTAACTGAACGATCGGAGGCAAAGAAAAGTTGCTCGGGACGCTCGGATGCAAGGGCTAAAATGATTGCTCCCGATCCTGTTCCCAGCTCCAACACTCGCTTGGGCTCAAACCCTGGATCTTGATTTGAATTGTCAGGCAATAGGGGCAAGGCAGCCTCGACCAGGCACTCCGTCTCAGGCCGTGGAATCAATACATCTCTGGTAACGGTAAAATCCATGGACCAGAACTCTTTAACACCCACAATATAGGCCACCGGCTCCCGGTCGATTCTCCGTTTTATCAGGGCTTTAAACTGCGTGAGTTCGTCGCTGCAAAGCGGTTGGTCATAACGCAAATATAAATCTATCCGTCTTAATTTTAGAATATGAGCAAGGAGTATTTCGGCAGTGGCTCTCGGGCTGTCTATACCGCGCGATTTAAAATAGGAAGCGGTCCACTGGAGAAGCTTTAAGATGGTCCATTCAGTATCCCTGGGCTTAGGATGATTCTCCATTCTGCAATGCCTGGGCCTGATAGTATGCGGTAAGCTTTTCAATTATTTCGTTAAGTTCACCCTGCAGAATACTTTCCAGCTTATAAAGGGTAAGGCCGATCCGGTGATCGGTAACCCTTCCCTGAGGGAAATTATAGGTCCTGATTCTGCCGCTTCTATCTCCGTCTCCGATTTGACTTTTACGCTCTTCGGATCTTTTTTGTTCCTGCTCTCTGACCATGCGATCAAGAATACGAGCCCGCAGAACTTTCATTCCCTTGTTCTTGTTTTTCAATTGCGACTTTTCATCCTGGCAGGTAACTACGATTCCGGTCGGCAGATGGGTCAATCGCACCGCTGAATCGGTTGTATTTACACTCTGACCGCCCGGTCCGGTTGATCGAAACACATCAACTTTAATCTCACTGGAGTCAATGGTAAGTTCGACCTCTTCGGCTTCGGGCAGAACCGCAACAGTAACCGCAGAAGTATGTATCCGTCCCTGAGCTTCGGTCACCGGTACGCGCTGAACGCGATGGGTGCCGCTTTCATATTTGAAACAACTGTAGGAACCCTGGCCGTGAACCATGGCGATAATCTCTTTGAAACCGCCGACATCGGTTGGATGATGGGTCATGACTTCAACTTTCCAGTTTTTGTTCTCAGCATACCTGTTGTACATCCTGAAGAGATCGCCAGCAAACAGGGTGGCTTCCTCCCCGCCAGTCCCCGCGCGTATTTCAATAATAACGTTTTTGTTATCATTCGGATCCTTCGGCAAAAGCAGCTGCTTAAGATCATCTTCGAGGCTATTTTTCCGTAAGGTCAGATTCTCCACCTCATCGCGCGCCATCTCTTTAATAGCCGGGTCTTGATCTTTTAAAAGCTCCTTGCTGTCAACAAGCTCTTTCAGGGTCTGTTTGTACGACCGGAAAACCGATACAATCTTATTAAGATCGGCATGTTCCCGGCTATACTTGCGGTATAGCTCCCGATCCTGAAAAATTTTAGGATCACTTAAAAGCCTTTCAAGCTCTGAAAAGCGATTCTCAACACCGTTTAATTGTTCATACATGACGTTTAGCTAGTCTTTTAAAATCACATTCGTGCTTTTTGCCGTAAAAGTTGTTTCCAGCCATAAAGGCACAAAGACACGAAGGAAAATAAAAAATAACATTTCCTTTGTGCCTTTGTGGCAAATCCTTTTTGGTTCCCCGCTCCAGTTTCAATGAAGTAAGGTATACCCAATTGAGCGATAAAACTCAATTGTGAGTTATTTGTTATTGTTTATTCTGAATCTTTATTTTGAAATTTCTCATATTTCCTGCGGAAGCGCTCAATTCGGCCGGCTGTGTCCACAAGCTTCTGTTTGCCGGTAAAAAATGGATGGCACTTTGAACATATCTCCACGCGAATATCCGGTTTTGTCGAGCCGGCTTCCAATTCATTGCCACAGGCACATTTAATGATTGTCTTAACATACTCAGGATGAATGTCCGGTTTCATGTAATATTAACCTCCAGTTCAATAGTTAGGCATTCATTGAATCAAGAAAATTTTTATTGTTTTTGGTCCCTTCAATTTTATCAAGCAGAAATTCCAGACTGTCAACAGGGTTCAGCGAAGAAAGAAGCTTTCTCAAGATCCAGACACGTGTCAGCGTATCCTCATCCAGAAGCAGTTCTTCTTTACGGGTACCGGACTTTTTAATATCGATTGCCGGAAACACCCGCTTGTCGGCAAGTCTGCGGTCTAACTGGATCTCCATATTGCCGGTGCCTTTGAATTCCTCGAAAATAACCTCATCCATCCGGCTGCCCGTGTCAACAAGGGCCGTGGCAATAATGGTAAGGCTGCCGCCCTCTTCAATGTTGCGTGCCGCCCCGAAAAAACGTTTTGGCCGTTGAAGCGCGTTTGAATCAACCCCTCCGGAAAGTATTTTGCCGCTGGGGGGCATAACAGAATTGTATGCCCGCGCCAGCCTGGTGATGCTATCCAGCAGGATAACCACGTCTTTTTTGTGTTCGACCAGCCGCTTGGCCTTCTCAATAACCATTTCGGCGACCTGAACATGCCTTTCAGCAGGTTCATCAAAGGTGGAGCTGATCACTTCCCCTTTGACAGACCGCTCCATGTCGGTGACCTCTTCGGGCCGCTCATCAATCAGAAGCACAAATAAGACAATATCTTTATGATTGGCACTTATGCTATTGGCAATCGCCTGCAGCAGCATTGTTTTCCCGGATCGGGGCGGAGAAACTATCAATCCTCTTTGACCGAATCCGATGGGAGTCAGAAGGTCCATGATTCTCATGGAGTAGTTATCAGAATTTGTTTCAAGATTTATTTTCCGGTCAGGATAGAGTGGCGTCAGGTTGTCAAAAAGAATTTTTTCCCGGGCCACTTCCGGATCTTCATAGTTCACTGCCTCGACCTTTAAGAGGGCAAAATACCGTTCCGTTTCCTTGGGCTGGCGTATCTGACCGGATACGGTATCTCCGGTCCTTAAATTGAAACGGCGAATCTGAGAAGGCGACACATAGATATCGTCGGGACCCGGCAAATAATTGTAATTCGGCGCCCGCAGGAATCCGAATCCGTCCGGCAGGATTTCCAAGGTGCCTTCACCGAAAATCAGCCCGGTCCTTTCGATCTCCGCCTGAAGCAGCGCGAAAATGAGTTCCTGCTTTCTCATACCAGCAGCAGCGTCAATCTTGAACTCTTTTGCCAAAAGTGTCAGTTCGCTGATTTTTTTACGTTTAAGTTCAACAATATTCATTAAGTTTTTACCCCGTTAAAGATTCATATTATGTTATATGGTTCATCCGACATACCCGAGTTTAACAGCCTTTAACAGATTGAGACCTTTGCAAAACGCCCCTTTTTGCCCGATTTCTGTGTCAGTCTCAAATTTTAATCCTCGAAATACTCAATGTATTCCTGTGGTTAAAATTTTCGCCTTCCTTGAACTCGAACAAAAATTGGCATTTTTCAAAGCTCTCAGATTCAAATGTTGTTAACTGGTTTATCGGTTAAATGGTTAAGAATGCCCTGCGCCGTATGACGGATTAACAGCCAGGACTATATTTTCATTTCCTGAAACGGCGTATCTACAGATTTTCAATGAAGCAGACGGATCCTTGTTGGTTATAATTGAAGTATTTGTGTGTTCTGTGAAATTAGATTGAAGATTCCTGGTATTATCTCCAATAGGCGGGATCCATAGGGCGGTTCCTATCCTTCGGCCTTTTTAGAAAGCTTTATATCATGATTTTCTGCCTGTCAAGGGTTTTCGCTCCTTTTTTGAGTATTTTTGATAAACTTTTTTGTAGAAAAGATCAACCGATCTTATCAACTGTTCAATTGTGCCGTCATTTTTAATTATAAAATCGGATTTTTCAATTTTTTCTTCATCCGGCATTTGAACATCCAAAAGGTCTTCGGCTTCTTTTTTGGAAACACTGTCACGCTCCATGATTCTTTGAATTCGCCGTTCACGCTTTGCATGGATCAACACGACCACATCAAACCGGTCTTGAATTCCGAGCTCAAAAAGAAGAGGAACTTCTACGAGCACAAACCGCTGGCCATCCTGTTGAGCTTGAATTATCTTAAGTTGCAAAAGCTTCGTAATTTCTGGATGAACGAAACGCCCCAGTGCCGCCCTGGCAGCAGTATCCTTTGTCATCATTTGCCGCAGCTTTGGGCGATTTAAAGTTCCATCTGGTTTCAATACCCCCTGACCAAAATAACGAACGATATGATTAAAAGCCCGTGTCCCGGGAGCAACAGCCTCCCTTGCCAAGACGTCGGAGCTGATGACATTTAAACCCAACTCTTTTAGACGGTTGCAAACGGACGTTTTGCCGGACCCGGCACCGCCCGTGATGGCTATTTTTAAGGTTTCGGTCATTATTGCGCCCATATTAAGTTTTTAAAATTAGCTATTGCGGTTCAACGGTGATCCGATTTTAAAGTTGATAAAAACCATATCTCTACGCTATCATCTAAAAGCTTCAGCCCTGTTCGCTTTTACACGCTCTAATTTGCGAGTTTTTGCCGATATAAACGGAATTATCCGGCGGCTGAAACGGAACGCTATTTTGACAACCACTATAGATCGCCGTTAACTGTATACACTTTATTGTATCATGATTCAATTCGATTCAAAAATTTTCCCAAAAACCAAAGGGGCCTACATCATTGGCGGTTCGGTCAGAGACCTTCTTCTCGGCAGAACACCTACCGATTATGACATTGCTGTTTTGGGCAACCCGGAAAATTTTGCACGCCGGATGGCCGCTGAGACCAACGGCCGTCTTGTCGAGATGGGAAAGCCCGGACAGATGATCCTTCGGGTGGTTTCAGGCCATACGATTTTCGATATAGCGCCTGCAAACGGCACCACCATCAAAGACGACCTTTTCCAGAGGGATTTCACCATCAACGCCATGGCATATGACCTGTGGTCAGGAAAAATTATCGACATTCTCGGCGGTCTTCAGGATCTTTGGGACAAAAAGGTTCGAATGGTATCAAAACACGTTTTCAAAAACGACCCCATCCGCTTGCTAAGGGCCTTTCGGATGGGCGCCTGCCTGAATTTTGATATTGAACCCCGAACCGTTGCGGCCATCAGCAGTCAAGCGGCGCTGATTCAGCAATCGGCCGGAGAACGGATCCGCCATGAGCTCTTTAAAATGTTTGGCACCCGCAAATCGCATGATCACCTTGTCCAAATGGCCGACATCGGGCTTTTGTCCGCCATCTTTCCTGAACTTGACCCGCTTAAAGGATGTTCACAGAACAGACATCATTGTTATGATGTCTTTGAGCATTCACTAAACGCTTATTACCATCTGGAAGACCTGCTCTCGAATCATTACAATCTCACTCCCGAAAGTTTACGCCGGTTCATCCTGGATATTGACAGAAGCAAAGCCGTGCTTCTCAAATCCGGCATACTGCTGCATGATATCGGAAAACCTGCGGTCAAAAGTTTGGACAACAGAGGAAATGTCCATTTCTACGGCCATGCCCGTCAGGGTGCCGACATGGCGAAATTGATCGGCAAAAGGCTGAAGTTTTCAACCCGTGAAAGCAATTTCATCGATTTTATTATCCGCAACCATATCAGACCGCTGTCTCTTTTCTTAGCTCACAAAAACAAAACATTAACCCCGAAAGGTTTAACCCGCTTCTTTATGAAATGCGGCGGCAACACCCCCTATCTGCTGTTACATAGCATTGCCGATGTCAAAGGAAAACAAGATGAAATTATAGCGGAAAACGAAGCGTTCATCGCCTTTGTAAAAGACATGCTCGCCGGTTTCTTTTCCGGGTTCAGCCCCAAAAGCAAAACTGCGCCACTGCTAACCGGATTCGACCTGATTGAAACGTTTGGATTGACCCCTTCCCCATCTTTTAAAAAAATTCTTAACCTTGTGGATGAAGCCAAGCTGTCAGGCACAATTCACAGCAAAGCGGAAGCATTAAAGCTGGTTCGGGACTTTATAAAACAGCAATAAAATCGTATTGCGATTTTATGATAACCTTTTCGGCCGGGTATTCGATAATTTTCACGCCAACCCTTGACAAGATATTCTCGTTTATATAGTAAGGCCGAGGATATTTTAACCCGAATTTCTCGTGACGAATGTATCTTGTTTTTAAAATATTCATTAATATATAAAGAAAGGAGAATTTTATGAACATTTTGTTTTTTGGGCCAAACGGCAGCGGCAAAGGTACCCAGGGAGCCATTTTAAAGGACAAATACAACACGCCCCACATAGAATCCGGCGCTATCTTTCGTGAAAACATATCAAAAGGGACGGAATTGGGCGCAAAGGCCAAAGCATATATCGACCGCGGTGACTTGGTACCCGATGAAATCACCATACCCATGATACTCGACCGCCTGCAGCAGAAGGACTGCAAAAAGGGCTGGCTCCTTGACGGATTTCCGAGAAACAAAACCCAGGCGATAAAACTTGATGAATCCTTAAAGAAAGCCGGCTTGGCCCTTGATATTGTTGTAGAAATTGTTCTCGACCGCCAAATTGCCAAAAACAGAATTATGGGGCGAAGACTCTGTGCCAATGACAATAACCATCCAAACAATATTTTTATAGACGCCATTAAACCCAACGGCGACAAGTGTCGCGTTTGTGGCGGCAAATTGTCAAGCCGCGCCGATGATCAGGATGAGGAGGCCATCGACAAACGCCACAGCATTTATTACGATAGCAAAATCGGCACCTTGGCTTCGTCCTATTACTTCAAAGACCTTGCCAAAAAACAAGGATCGATAAAATACATTACATTGGACGGAACACCCGGTGTTAAAGAGGTTGCTGCGGAACTTGTTTCAAAGCTTTAAAATTTAGTCTTGAAGCACTTCCAATTCGTCTGAAACCATCCAACATATGCCCGTTGGCTTATTTTCCCAAGCCCGGGCATATTTTTTTACTCAGCCCGCCTGATCTGTTGGGACGAGAAGATTTTTTCCTTGCTAATTATTATAATTTTAGATATAAAAGTAAATTTATGATTATATGAAAAAAAATAACCATCGGAAATATTGACAATTTATCGCTGATGGAACGAAGGGGGCGAGTAATTTGAAGGAAATTCAGGTCAAGGTTTATGATAATGACCTTGAAAAGGCGATGCGCATTTTGAAAAAAAAGATTCAAAATGACGGCCTTTTTAAACGTTTAAAGTTGAAAAAGGCCTATGAAAAGCCTAGTGAACATAAACGCCGCAAACAGCGTGAAGCCTTTAGAAGGCAGCGAATTGCAGCATCCAGAAATAAATACAGAAAATAAAACCCAATCTTAACCATTCAAACAAACCCGGCTTGCGAACTCAGTCTGCCGGGTTTTTTCTGTGAAAATGAAACTCAAGGATACTTACGATGACTGTCTTCAGACCATGTACGGCCTGAGACGGTTTGGGATAAAGCTGGAGCTTTCAACCATCCAGGGAATCCTTAACGGTTTGGAAAACCCCCAAAATCGGATGGCATGCATCCATGTGGCCGGGACCAATGGAAAAGGTTCCGTGGCTTCCGCACTGGCCTCGATCCTCCGTCTGGCCGGTTACAGCGTCGGACTTTATACCTCCCCGCACCTTGTTAAATTTAACGAAAGGATCTGTATAAACGGCCGGCCGATCTCCGATGAAAATGTCGTCCTATCCTATGAAGCCGTTAAAAGCGTCCGGCACGGCGGCCGCGAACCGACTTTTTTTGAATTTTCAACCGCGATGGCGCTTTATGAGTTCGGCCGGCAAAAGGTCGAATGGGCCGTTATTGAAACCGGAATGGGGGGACGGCTTGATGCGACCAACATCATCAAACCCGCCCTTGCCGTCATAACCAACATTTCGGTCGAACATAAAATGTATCTGGGAAATACCATAACCCAGATCGCCGCTGAAAAGGGAGGGATTATCAAGAAATACACGCCGGTCGTAACCGGCGTTAAACAAAAGAGCGTCATTTCAGTATTAAAAACCATAGCTGGATCACAATCGGCCCCGTTTTACCGCTTTGGAGACGCGTTTCGCGTTCGCAGAAACCGGAACGGAACATTTAATTATTATGGCATCGAACACATATGGCCAAACTTGCAAACAGGATTAATGGGTCGTTACCAGGTCGATAACGCCGCAATTGTTCTGGCCGCCTGCGAGGTGCTGAACAAAACCCGCACGGATCTTCCCCTGGAAACAATCAAAGACGGCCTGATGCAAAACAGGTGGCCGGGCAGGCTGGAAGTCGTCTCCAGGTCCCCTCTGGTGATACTCGACGGCGCCCACAATTTTAATGCCGCTCGAAATCTGGCAAGATTTTTATCCGAAAATCTTGCCGGCCGGAATATCACCCTGGTGGTCGGCATTCTGGATGACAAACCTTATAAGGCCATGCTTAAAAGTCTGCTTCCGTTTTGCAGCAGAGCCATATTAACTGCCCCCAAAATAGATCGGGCGCTGCCGCCGGAAACTCTGCTGGCCGTCGCTCAACAAATAGTTGCCGAGACAACGATAGTCCCCGATGTGGACAGCGCTGTTCAACATGCCGTCGAAACCGCATCACCGGATGATGTCATCTGCATCGCAGGTTCGCTCTATGTGGTCGGTGAAGCCAAAGAGGCCCTAGGAAAAAAGGACTCGCCGATTAACAAAAAGCTGCAGGCCCTTGGAGCTTGACTTATCCGCATCGATACTATATGGGTTGGCAAAATCAGGGAACCATTTGCGCCCGTAGCTCAGGGGATAGAGCGTCAGCCTCCGGAGCTGAAAGCCGCTGG
>JACKQG010003505.1_pt1 | contig 19189 bp, 19 predicted proteins | sample 8237621 | NCBI WGS metagenome assembly JACKQG01 (sample SAMN15677084, study PRJNA649215) | marine metagenome | biome: marine; feature: Black Sea; material: saline water; isolation source: suspended particulate matter (SPM) from the Black Sea western gyre | collected 2013-06-09/2013-06-10 | depth... | reverse complement strand
GGCTAAATACTTCCGGCAGGGGTTTTGGGTTTTTTCTTAATGGGATGGAAAGTGCCAGGTCCTCCCGGCCCAAAGTCTTTCTGTAGAAGAAACGCAGCCCAGCAGTTATGGTATTTATGGAACTCCACTTAAGATTGCGTTTGTTTATTAGATACAGGATATAGTCTTTGAGCTGACGGTCGCTTATCTTGTCTGGAGAGGTGCGGCAGTACTTGGCCAGCCCATATACTGCAAGCACATAACTTTTCTGTGTGCTTTGGGAAAAATGGTGTAGCTGCATGTCACCGATCATTTTTTTGCGTAGTAGGGTCATGATAATTCCTCCTCCTAAAAAAAATAAATAATTCGGATGCATGATTTAGCATCCGGTAAAAAAATATTGTAATGGTTTTAATTTTTAGTGGAAAAGGAAAATGACCCTAAATAGGATTATGATGATATCAGAGGTTTGTTCATTGGAATAAATTTATGGGTAAATATTTAAACTTTTAGGTAGGATTTGCTAAAAACTACCGCGCTAGCGGTTTAGTTCAACTCGGCTTATAGACTAACTCCAACAAATTCCGAGTAAGAAAGTTTAAATAACATATATCTCAAATTTCTTCCACTACACCAATTTTTACACTTGTTTTAAGTGTACCTCATGGTATTTAGGATAATGAGTGCAAACAATGAATTTGACAATTATTTTCTAAATGTTGCACAAATAACATGAAAGTCTATGATATTGGTACAGATTATGTACCTTGCTCTTTTAAAAACATATAAATAGTTGTATAAGATTAAAAAGCAGCTGATTTATTTTTAAATATATTAAAAGGCTTGGAAGTCTGGGTATTTCTAGGTACAAGATTTGAGACACAAACTTTTATCAAATAGAGAACGCAATACCAATTTATGGTATTATTGAAATTAAGCGGCCAGGTAGCCGGCCCAGGAGGTAATGAAAGATGTGCCTATTGAAAATGTACAGGCACTAGCGTAGGTTATAAACAGTGAAAGGCAGAATGTGTTGTGAGCGAATACGAATATGATTATATTTTAGATAAGGATGATCCTAAGGGAGTATCTGTAAAAAGCTGGCTGGAAAAAAACAAATTGGTCCGGGTAATCATCGATGTCTAGAACTATATTACAGATAAGAAGTACAGGGGAAAATACAGGCAGAACGGCACCATTATCTGGGAGCAAGAAAAGCTCACCTTGTGAAATGGTTTCTGGGAATTCCGGGAGTAGAGATAGTCATGGTGTATCATTCTTCTGCGAAGTGTGTATTACAATTTTTCCACGCAGCCTGTTAAATATACATAAGCTTACTGAAAGGAGTATTCTATGACAAAGTGGAAGAGCGGTATTCGAATCGAGTACTTCCTGATGCTCATTGTCTCGTTTTTCTGGGCTATCGGCCATCCCCTGGGAAGGATCATTGTACAAAGCGTACACCCCTTTCAGCTCGGCACCGTAACTCTGAGCACTGGATTCATCGGCCTGCTCATCTTTCTGATCGCTTCGGGAAGGATACGAAAAATAGTGAAACTTTCATCCCGGGATGCGCTCATCTCCCTTGGACTTGGCGTATTCGGGTTTTTTCTCTATCAAATCCTGACCTTTAGTGCCCTTGCCCGCATTCCTGCTTCCATGAACGCGGTACTCGTATCCAACAGTGTGGTATTTATAGCCCTCCTTGCAGCCCTGATCCTCAAAGAACGTATTATGCCAGCACGCATCATCGGCATAGCCCTTGCACTATGTGGAGTAGTGCTTGTAACATTCAACACAGGTTTCTCCTTTGGAGAGGGAGCCCACAGGATAGATGTGCTTGGATGCTCCTTCTCGCTAATGGCAGCCTTCTCATTCGCGCTCTACTCGGTCATTGGAAAAAGGGTCCTCACATCCAACGATCCCCTCATTGTGGCCGTGCTTGCGCTGTTCTCAGGAGCGGTTATGCTAACCACACTCACAGCGACCACGGTCGGCTTCTCAGAGATAGTTCTCGCGGGCTGGTCCACATTTCTACTCATGGTTTTTCTCGGTCTTACTATGATCGGCATTGCCTACCCGCTCTGGTTCACCTGTCTTAAGAGGCTTCCCGCATCGCATGCTTCGATCTACATCTATCTTACACCTGTTTTTGCCGTGATCCTCTCACTTATTATTTTGCATGAGCGCTTCTCCTGGTTGTTCTGGGTGGGTGGTGCGTTCATTCTTGGAGGTATTATCATTACGAATAAGTTTGCACTAGGTAAATCCTCTCCCCGGAATAAGAGATAAATATGATCTTTTGAATCCTAGAAGTTATCTTCAATACACTGGTAGTAAGGACAGGTGTTAAAATTATTTTTATTAAAAATCATGCTAGAAGGAAATTATGAAACAGAGAATTAAAGATGCACAAGATTTACTGAAGGATTATAAAGGAAGAGATTATACTTTTGGAATTGATTGCCTTGATATTTTAGGTAGTTACGTTAGTGGATTTGGTAATAGCACACTGCTTGTAATATCAAGCAGTGACTGGGCAAAAGCCTTGCGTAAAAAAATAATAAATATCCTGAATAAGAGTGGAATAAAAATACTGGAAGAAGTTGATACTGCTGCTCCAAATACTCCAGTTGAAGATGTTACTTTATTAGCTGATATTATTAAAAAAACCAATCCTGACAGTATAACATGTGTTGGTGGTGGATCTGCTATAGATTGTACTAAGGCAGCAAATGTACTGACGTCTCTTGATATGCAAAAAGATGATTTAGAGCTATTCTTCGGAGTGGATAAAGTAAAAGAGATATTACAGGATAAAAGTAAAAAACTTTTCCCACTTATTGCTGTAGAGGTTGCTTCTGGCTCAGGGTCGCATCTCAGTAAAAATGCAAATGTTACATATATTAAAAAGAAACAAAAAAAGCTAATTAGTGATGATATTATAACTCCTCATAAAGCTGTATTTGATTATTCTACTACTGTTACTGAACCAGTGGATCTGACAATTGATGGTGCAATTGATGGTCTGGCTCACTCTCTTGAGATTTATTATGGAATAGACAGCAGTAGTAAAAATTATGATAAAATAGAAAAAGTGTGTCTAACTTCAATTGCTATGATTGTTGATGCTCTTCCAATGCTTATTGGTGATTTAGAAAATATTGAATATAGAGAAATAATAGGACTGGCAACGGATCTTGGCGGATATGCTCTAATGCTTGGTGGGACTAACGGTGCTCATCTTAATAGCTTTTCTCTTATAGATATTATGACTCATGGTAGAGCTTGTGGAATACTTAATCCATATTATACTGTGTTTTTTTCAACTGCAATTAAAGATAAGCTTGAGAAACTAGCAAATATCTATAAAAAGTACATTGATGGAAATTATACTAATGAGGAAGCATTAAATGTAGATGCAAGACAGTTAGGTGAAGCAATTGCAGAAGCTATGATTAATTTCTCTAAAAGAATTGGTTTTCCAACTAAATTGTCAGAAATAGAAGGTTTTAATGATTCTTATATAGATAAAATGATAGAGGCAGCTAAAAACCCTCAACTTGATATGAAGCTTAAAAATATGCCTGTTCCCTTAAGTGCGGAATTGGTAGATGAATATATGAGACCAGTACTAGAGGCAGCCAAGGTGGGAGACTTTTCATTAATAAAAAATTTTAAATAATTAAATTAGGCATTTATATATTAACATACAGTAGGGTGATCTTTAAGACCTGGGAGTGCTGTTATTTGATATTTTTAGCGGGGCTTACGGAATTAATTATTTTAGGAAATTCACTCTTGTCTTTATAAAATCTGCAACTTCTTCAGCTAGCTCAATTGCATGTTTTGCATCCTCTTCTAAGAATACATTTGAGGGTATATCTTCTGGAATACCGTCAGGATATCTTGTAGGAATATAATACATATCAAGTTGTCCTGCAATTGAGAATAATTTTTCAAAGTTCCTATCGTATCTTAAGGCAAGATCGCATAAGTCAGCTACTGAGTGCCCCCAGACAGATCGCTCACCTTTTTTAAAAAGATAGGCCTTCAATATTTTCTCAGCAGATTGCTGGGCGAGAAAACAGCAGACATTGTATCTTTTGCCTGATAAATTAAATTGGGCATCATCTAAATCCTTTTCAGATTGAAGCAGCCACCTGATTGCATCTTCTATTCTCTTTTTTCGCTTCATAAAAAATTTATCTTTCGTAAACTATTTTTCCCTTTTTTATTGCATCCTGTATAAAATTACTTGTGTTTGAAAGCTCTAAGAATTCTTCAGGTGTATAAACTAAAATATCTATTGAAACTCTTGGCTTAAGATGAGAATAAAATTCATTAAGTCTTGCAAGAAACCGTGCGTTTGTTTTTTTAATAATTATTAAATCTATGTCACTAAGTTGGTGGATTTCGCCAGTTGCAGTTGAACCGAATAATATTATTTTTTCAACATCAAGTTCAATTATTTTGGATATTATCCTTTTTAATTCTTTATCTAATTTTTCTTGTCTATTTATAGAGATTTTTCTTTTAGCTACCATTTTTAAATATATTAGAATTGGCTATCAATATATTTTATATTGAAGCTTAACAATCAGATATAGGAAAGTCAAATCAGGTTTTCCCAACAATTAGATATTTGACAATATGAATTTTAATGAATATACTCATATACATAAAAATGTAATAGAATTATAGCAAAGAGGTAAAAAAATGGTTGAAAGAAAGCAAGATTATTTTAGGGTTCCCATTACGATGCCATCGGATATGGTTTCGTTTTTGGAGAATCTAGGCGTAGAATGTAGAAAATCTGGTGGCCACAAAATAGCAAATACAATGATTGTTAGAAGTTTAATCAGGCTTCTAATGGGTTTGGATCTGGATATCTCTGGGGTAAAATCTGAAGAAGAACTGGAAAAAAGAATAAAGGATGCTGCCAGAAGATATAAATAACAGAGACATATAAAAATCTACTGGCTATTTAAAAAAATATCTTTCCATGACAGATCTTATACTTTTTATTTATTCTAGTGTTAAAATAAAATCATGTTTAATTATTGCTATGCAGCATGGAATATTAAAAAAGTTATAGTTATAGAAAAAATATTTATATTTATTTTAGCGGCCAAATATTTATAATATTAAAGGGATTATGAATTGGTCATGATAATAGGGGTGAAGAGATGAAAAAATATAAAGTAGATCTATTGATAGTTGGAGCAGGACCTGCAGGTTTAGGTTCGGCTTTATATGCTGTTAGAGCAGGGCTTGATTGCAAGATAGTGGATAAACGTATGGCGGGCGGACAGATAATTAATACGGAGTTTATTGAAAATTATCCCGGGTTTAAAGATAATATCTCAGGCTATGATTTTATTCAGAAATTAGTAGAGCATTGCAAGAAGTTTAATATAAATATTGATGAATATTTTAATATAAATTCTATTGAGTTAGTAAGTAATACAAATAGTTTTAGAAAAAATAAAAAACCTGAAGGTAAAAAAAATCAAAATTCATTGGATTACGAAGAAGTGAATTACAGAGAATTGAGACCATATAAGTTTAGCTGTTATGGTGATGATGCTGAAATATTATCCAGGGCTTTAATAGTAGCAACTGGTGCTTCTCCAAGTAAACTTGGTGTTGAGGGAGAAGATGAGTTGATAGGGAAGGGAATATCATTTTGCGCTACTTGTGATGGAGCTCTGTATAGAGATAGGGAAGTAGCGGTAGTGGGTGGAGGAGATATGGCTATTGAAGAAGCCATTTTTTTAACCAAATTCGCAAAGAAGGTATATATTATTCATAGGAGAGATGAGCTCAGGGCAGTAAAAATCCTACAGGATAGAGTATTTAAAAATAAAAAGATTGAAATTTTATGGGATTCGGTAATAGAAAAATTCTCAGGAAAAGAAAGACTTGAAGAAATTACCATAAAAAATAAGAAGAGGAATCAAAGCTATAATAAGAAAATAGATGGAGTTTTTGAGTTTGTGGGCATTAAACCAAATTCTGATCTTGTTAAGAGTATGGTTAAAACAGATAATAGAGGATTTATTATCACTGATTATAATATGGAAACCTCTACTTGCGGTTTATTTGCTGTTGGAGATATAAGAAGCAAGCCTCTCAGGCAGGTTGTAACTGCAGTTGCTGACGGTGCAACAGCGGCAATGTCTGCAAATAAGTATTTAAATAATTTACTGTAGAGTGAAATATCGTATGGGATATAATATTAACGAATACAGAAGAGTTGTAATTAAGTTTAAATAAGATGGAAAAGAGTAAGAAAAATTTTAAAAGGGAAAAAATTGTAGATGTTCAAAGACGGTTAAAGCTACTGGGATATAGCCTCGGGAGTTATGACATAGATGGGATTCTTGGCAGGGAGACAAGTGAAGCTATTAAAAAATTCCAGCAGGATAGAGGGCTGCTGGTTACAGGCTTGATGGATCAGGAAACCTGGCAGGAATTAGTTGATGCAGGCTATAAAGTTGGAGATAGATTACTTTATTTAAAATATCCTTCCTTTAGGGGAGATGATGTTAAGGCGGTACAGTTCTGGTTAAAATCATTGGGGTTCTATCCCTATGATGAAAATGGAATATTTTGTGAAAAAACTCAGAAAGCACTGATAGAATTTCAAAGAAATTTGAATATACCTGATGATGGTATAGCTGGCGAGGAAACTATAAGACACTTAAAAAGTTTAAGAAGGGTTATAGTATCTAAAGAGACCTCTAATTTTCCATTAATTAAAAATTTTGAAAAGAGTAATAAAGGAAAAGTTAAAATTATATTAGATTATGGAGAAGATATTGAAGATATTAAAAATGTTGAGAAATATTACAAGGAAAAGATTTATATCTGCCGCAGTATAGTTAATTTTTGTAGTGACATACTGGTTAAAAATGGGGTAGAGACGATTTTAACTGTTAAGGAGGACGAAAGTCAGAGTCTCTTTTTATTTGATAGAATAAATTATACGAATAGTAGTGATGCAGATATTATATTAAGTATAGGCTTAAATTATTCTATAGACAAAGGTGCTAATGGAAGTAGCTGCTTTTATTTTAAGGGTTTTAAATCACACTCTATAGCAGGCAGGCGGATTGCAAATTTAATACAGGATAAACTTGTGTATAAATTAGGTTTACTGGATTGTAGAGTTCATGGAGCAGGTTATGCAATATTAAAAGAAACATCAATGACTTCTGTCCTTGTTGAACCAGCTTTTATTTCAAATAAGAAAGAAAGAGAGAATTTAAAAGATACTGAATATCAAAATAAAATCAGTACTGCTATTTCAGAAGCTGTTCTGGATTTTTTGAGGGAGTAGTTTTATAGACTTTGGCGTTAAATTAATAAATTAGTAAGTTATCAGTATTTTAATTTTATTATGATTATTATTTATGATAGCTTTTATCAAAAACATGATAGCGGGCCAACACACCCTGAAAATGCAGGAAGGCTGCCTGCCATTATAAACGAATTGGAAAAGTGTGAGTTCGCCGAAAAGCTTAAATTTAAAAAGCCTTGTAGTGCTACTGCAGAACAGATACAACTAATTCATAGCAGTAAGTATGTGAGAGAGATAAAAAAATTATCTAGCAGCGGCGGATATCATTATTTAGATATGGATACTGTAGTATCTAAATATACTTATGAATGTGCGCTGCTGGCAGCAGGGGGATGCTTTAAAGGACTTGATTTAATATTTAGCAGTAATAAGAAAAAATCAAAAGTTTACAGTAAAAATTCATCTGAGTTTGGGAGTGAGGGCGTACTGAAATTTTTTGCATTAGTTAGGCCTCCTGGTCATCATGCTTTCAAATCAACCGGAAGCGGATTCTGTATTTTTAATAATATTTCTCTTACAGCCAGGTATGCAAAGACTTGCTATGATATAAAAAAGATAATGATAATAGATTTTGATGCGCATCATGGAAATGGAACTCAGGATTTTTTTTATAATGATGGTGATGTTTTTTATATTTCTTTTCATCAGTATCCCCACTATCCTGGAACAGGTTACTATAATGAGATTGGCAGTGGGAATGGCAAAGGTTTTAATTTAAACTTTCCTTTTGCTGCTGGAACTGGTGATGTTGACTATACTGCAGCATTTATTGAAATAATAATTCCACTTGCAGAAAGATTTCAACCTGAACTGATACTTGTGAGTGCAGGGTATGACTCTCATTTAGATGATCCTCTATCGTCATTGGGACTTGTGGATAATTCTTATTTTAAAATTATGATCTTAATTTCATTTATAAGCAGGTTATTCTGTAAAAATAGATTAGGAATTATACTTGAAGGTGGTTATAACTATAGTGCTACAGCAAGGAGTGTAGCTAAGACTATTTCTGGCTGCATAACTGATAGTAAATTAGGAAAGGCCAGTAATATTTTTAAACTAAAAGAAGAGTTGGAGTTGAATAATATTTACGAACCTGGGTTTAAAAAAAGAAATACTGATGTTTTTAATAGTATCAAAAAAATATTTCAGATTTAGTATTTAGATGTTTGATTTTTTAGAAATGAAAAGGAAAATAAATGGGCATATTATTAAGCATGCTCTTTTATTGACTATATTTATACTTGTTGTAATTGTGATTTTTATATTTTCTGGTTGTAGAAATTATGATGGGGAGATTGATATAGCGTATTTTTTTAAAACTGAGCCTGAAAGAACGGTTATTGATCTTATCCAATCACTTAATAACAACGATCCGCAGTATATATATAGCAATCTAATTCTAAATAGGGATAAAAACAATATAAGCAAGGAAAAGTTTGAGGAGGAATTTTTAAATATATTGTCTGATGTGGAAAATATTGAAATTGAAAGGACTGTATATCTTGGTTATGAGCATAACATGAGCAAGGTAGTGGCAGAGTTTAGTGTTGAATATAAGAATGGGGAAGTTATATCATATAAAAAATATATTTATTTAATTGAGGAAAATAATAGATGGAAAATAGTTTTTGAAAAAACTTTTATATAATGCTTTAAATTTTATGTTTTCTTGTAATATAATGTATGTTAATTTTTTCTAAATTATAAGTATTGTAAATAAAAAAGAGGGATTCTTAATGGGTAGAAAAGATAATAATGAAAGTAATGGAAGCAATAATGGCGGTGCAAAAAGTAAGCAAGAAAAAAAGGGAGACGGAGAGGAGAGGAAAACCTTTAAAAAAAATAAAGATTTAAGTAAAAGTTTGGAGAAAAAGTGGTTTAGAAAGGAATCTAAAAAAAAGCTGGCAATTGAGGAATTAGAGGAAGAGATTGAATTACTAAGAAAACAACTGGATGATTATAAAAAAATTGAAGATGATTACCTGGATAGAGTAAAAAGGCTGCAGGCTGATTATGATAATTATAGGAAACGAACTCTTAAAGAACAATTAGAGCATATAAAAAGTGCAAACAAGGAATTAATAGAAAAGTTACTTCCAGTGATTGATAGTTTTGAGCATGCTTTAGAAATTGGCAAGGATTTAAAAAGTGCTGATGATGAATTTTGTAAAGGTGTGAATATGATATATAGTAAATTAATTGATGTTTTAAAAGGAGAAGGCATTGAAATTATAAATCCACAGGGTGAGGAATTCAATCCTCATTTATGTGAAGCTGCTGTAACTGAAGCTAAAGATAATGTGAGTGAGGGGATTGTACTGGAAGTATTAAGAAAGGGTTATAAAATAGGTAATTTTTTAATAAGGCCCGCAGTAGTTAAAGTTTGTAAAAAATAATAGTTTTATTAAAAAATTAATTAAAAGAATAAAAAAATTAGGAGGTTTCAGTATTGAATAAGAAAATAACAATAGGCTGCAGTATTGGTGCTGTTGTGGCAATAATTATTATTGCAATAATATTAGTCAGTACTATATTTGGCGGCAGAAATAATATGGTAAAAAAGGAGATTTTAGTAGAAGAATCATGGGCACAAGTTCAAAATGTTTATCAGAGAAGAGTGGATCTTGTACCTAATTTAGCAGAAAGTGCCAAAGCTTATATGCAGTTAGAAAAGGATATATTTGAGTCAATAGCTGATGCCAGGGCATCTATTCAAAGCGCTGAAACACCTGGTGATATAGAATCTGCAAGCCAGGAAATAAATTCATTTATCAGGGATTTAAAAGTAGTAGTTGAAGATACGCCAGAACTTAAAGCTAGCGGAACAATAAAGGATTTAATGAGTCAGCTGGAAGGCACTGAAAATAGAATAGCAGTTGAAAGAAAAAGATTTAATGAGTCGGTTAGAGATTATAATACTTATATAAAATTATTCCCTAATTATATAATAGCTGGATGGTTTGGTTTTACAGAAAAAGATTTTTTTGAAGCAGAAGAAGGAGCTGAAATAGCCCCTGAGGTTGATTTAGAGCTGGATTGAGATTATATTTTTTATATATTCTAAATAATTATTTTAAGTTATATATTACTTTTAAAGTATGGGTTTAAATAAAATTAAAAAATACTTATTAGTATTTATTGTTGCATTATTTTGTGCTGCATTATTTCCAGGAAATATTTATGCAGACTCCAATGATATTGATTACCCTTCTTACTCAGGCTTTATAAATGATTTTGCGGGTGTATTAGGCTCAAGCTGGAAATCTAAGTTAGAAGAGATTGCAGCCAGGGTTGAACAGGAAACTACGTGCGAAATTGCTGTTGCTATAGTTAGCAGTCTTGAAGAGATAACTGTTGAAGAGTATGCGGTTGAACTATTTGAAAAATGGGGGATTGGCAAAAAGAAAGAAGACAACGGGGTTCTATTATTGGTTGCTGTAGAAGATCGTGAATTAAGAATTGAGGTTGGGTATGGGCTTGAAGGAACTATTACAGACTTAGAGGCAGCAAATATTATTGATGATATTATTGTACCTAGATTTAAAGAAGAAGATTACAACAGCGGTATATATAACGGGGTTGTTGCAATCTCCAATGAAATATACAAGGAAAGTAAGCTGGATACAATACCATATTCGGATGATACTGTAGGCGGGGAAGATTTTAGTTACTCGGACAGCAGTGATGCTTCCTCAATTATAAGCTCTTCGTCATTTAGAAATACTTTTTGCGGTTTTCCATTTTTAGTTATTTGCTTACCTATAATTTTTATTTTTGTAATAATTATAGTTATAGTTAATCTTATTAAAAGAAGATGTCCAAAATGTAGAAGTTTTAGACTTCGCATTAAATTAAAAACATTGGAAAAACCAACCTATACATCTGAAGGCAGGAGGTTGGTTGAAAGATACTGTACTAAATGCGGATACAAAGATGAAAAGATAGTAAAAATACCAAGGTTGAGAAGAACTTCTTTCTGGGGTGGCGGAAGCAGTGGCGGCAGGTCCTCTGGCGGAGGAGGATCTGGCGGATTTGGAGGAGGATCTGGCGGATTTGGAGGAGGATCGTCAGGCGGAGGCGGTGCCAGTGGAAAATGGTGATAATAATATTAAAAAGTAGTAATAATATTTTTAAATTATTGTAATTGAAGATTTTTTAATATATTAGCGAGAAAAGGTTAGGATCTGAAGTGAAGATAGCAATATCTGGCAAAGGTGGAGTAGGTAAAACAACTTTAGCTGCATGCCTGGCAAAATACTATGTTAAAAATAATTATAAGGTTATTGCTGTGGATGCAGACCCTGATGCTAATCTTGCTACTACATTAGGACTTAGTTATGATAAAGCTTCTAAAATAAATCCATTAACTGACATGAAGGAGCTTATAGAAGAAAGAACAGGTGCAAAACCTGGAGGGTATGGAGCATATTTCAAATTGAATCCTAAAGTTGATGATATACCCTCAAAGTTTAGTATTGATGTTAATGGAGTCAAGCTTCTAGTTGCGGGGACTATTAAGGCAGGAGGCAGCGGCTGTTACTGCCCGGAAAATGTTCTTTTAAAGAGGTTGTTCAGACACCTGGCTATAGATAGAGATGAGGTAGTTATCCTGGACATGGAAGCTGGTATTGAGCATCTTGGAAGAGGCACATGCGAGAATATGGATATGTTAATAGTAGTAATAGAACCAGGTTTTAGGAGCATTCAAACAGCTCGCGCAGTTAAAAAAATGTCTATAGATCTGGGATTTAAATCTGTATTTATTGTTATTAATAAATTGAAATCAGAAGAAGAAAAAAAATTACTTAAGAAGAGTTTAAAAGATTTTAAAATACTGGGCGAGCTCCCTTATAGTGAAAAAGTTAGAGAATCAGATTTGAAAAATTATTCCCCCTGTGATTCGGAAGATAAGTTTAAAAGTGCAATTGAAAAAATTGCTATTAATATAGAAAAATTCATAAGTTAGTAAATTATTTTGAAATACTAATTGATATTTTATAAAAAAGTCAATCTAAAATGGGTATAGGGTATTATTTTAAAATAATTATTTAAAAATACTTAAAAAGGGCAGGTGTTTATTGTATAAGATTGTAAGAAAAATAAAATTAGCAGAAGGTATTGATAGATTTGAAATTGAAGCCCCACTGATTGCTAAAAAAGCAAAAGCGGGGCAATTTGTTGTTATTAGAGTAAATGAATACGGCGAGAGGATTCCTTTAACAATTGCTGATTATGACAGTAGCCAGGGAATTATAAGCTTGGTTGCAATGAGTATTGGGAAAACTACATATATGCTATCAAATTTAAGGCGAGGAGATAGTATTAAAGATGTTGTAGGACCATTAGGAAAGCAAAGCGAGATAGAAAGATTTGGAAAGATAATATGTGTTGGAGGAGGTGTGGGAATTGCTCCTGTAATGCCTATAGCGAAGTCACTTAAGAATATTGGAAATTATATTATTTCCATAATAGGTGCTAAAAATGAAGCTAGTTTAATACTTGCTGATGAGATGAAAGAGATAAGTGATAAATTTTACATTTGTAGTGATGACGGGAGTATAGGGTTTCATGGTTTTGTTTCAGAAATGTTAAATGAATTATTGGAAGGTAGCGAAAAAAGTAGTAATAGTAATTTAAGAAGAGATATTGATAGAGTAATAGCTATTGGTCCGGCTCCCATGATGAGTGCAGTGTGTAATGTTACCAAACCATATAGTATAAAAACTATTGTATCTTTAAATTCCATAATGGTGGATGGGACCGGGATGTGTGGTACCTGCAGAGTTGAAGTTGGAGGAGAGACAAAGTTTGTTTGTGTTGATGGCCCTGAATTTGATGGGCACGAGGTGGATTTTAGTTTACTAATGTTAAGGCAGAAAATGTATTTAAATGAAGAGAAAAAAGCTTTAGATTTATATGAGGAGAGATGTAGATGCAAAGCACTTGAGCAGAAAAACGGAAAAACCTGTTAAGTGAAAAAGAGAATTATTTTAAAATAAAATAGAGAATTAAAATGAGGACTACAATTAAGAAAGAAAGCTAAAATTATTGTGGCAGGTGAAAAAAGTAATAAGAAAACTAAAAAAGTTAAAATTCCCAGGACTTCTATGCCGGAACAGAATCCAGAAGAAAGAATTAAGAATTTTAACGAGGTAACTCTTGGCTATACTGAAGAGGATGCAATCAAAGAGAGTGCAAGATGTCTGCAGTGCAAAAATCCGCGCTGTATTGAAGGGTGTCCTGTGGATATAGATATTAAAAGCTTCATAGATTTAATCAGTAAAAAAGAATTTGATAAAGCATTAGATAAAATAAGAGAAAAAAACTTCCTTCCAGCAATTTGTGGGAGAGTTTGTCCTCAGGAAGATCAGTGTGAGGAAAAGTGCATTCTAGCAGTAAAAGAGAAACCTGTTGCTATAGGAAGACTGGAGAGGTTTGTTGCTGATAGAAAATTATCAAAAAATAGCATTACTGGAAATGAGAGTAATGGATGTAGGGAGAATAATAATTCAAAAAGTAAGGAACTCGACTGTAAATCTTCAAATAAAAAAATTGCGATAATAGGGTCTGGTCCTGCAGGTCTTACATGTGCTGGGGAGCTTGCAAAAAAGGGTTATAAAGTAACTATTTTTGAGGCTTTGCATAAAACAGGAGGTGTACTTGTTTATGGAATACCTGAGTTCAGGCTCCCAAAAAAAATTTTAGAAAAGGAAGTAAAATTTGTAGAGAGTTTGGGAGTAGAAACAAAATTAAATATGGTAATAGGTAAAATACTAACAATAGATGATATGTTAAATAATGGTTATAGTAGTGTTTTTATTGCGACAGGCGCAGGTCTCCCTTACTTTATGAATATCCCAGGTGAAAACTTAAATGGAGTTTATTCTGCTAACGAGTATCTTACACGCTCAAATCTGATGAAAGCATATTTATTTCCTGAGTATGATACTCCAATTGTAAGAGTTAGAGATATAGCTGTTGTTGGCGGAGGTAATGTTGCAATGGATTCAGCTCGAACTGCTAAAAGACTTGGTGCTAAGAATGTCTATCTTATATACAGGAGAAGTGAAGTTGAGATGCCTGCAAGAAATGAGGAAATAGAGCATGCAAAACAAGAAGGGATAGAATTTATTCTTCTGACAAATCCTGTTGAAATTGTTGGCAGCGAAGGATGGGTAAAAAAAATTAAATGTGTCAAAATGAAGCTTTGCGAGCCAGATGAATCTGGCAGAAGACGACCAATGCCTGTTGTTGGATCGGAATATAATATAGATATTGAAGCAGTAGTAATGGCTATTGGACAAGGGCCTAACCCACTGCTTACTTCAACTGCAAGCGGACTGAAATTAACAAGAAGAGGGAACATAGAAGCAGATATTCAGACTGGCAAAACAAGTAAGAAAGGGGTATTTGCAGGAGGTGATATAGTAACTGGTGCAGCAACTGTAATACTTGCAATGGGTGCCGGAAAGAATGCTGCAGGAGCAATTGATAAGTATATAAAAACAGGTATATGGTAGTGTTTTTATTATTAGAATTAGTTATAATTAAAATTAGAAGATTAAATGGAATAGATTATTAAAATAGTTTAAAATATTAAGAATATAAAAGTTTTATCAATATCTTAAAAAATAATCTATAAAGTTTTATTATTATTTTTAAAAAGAATTTATTTATTAAGTAAAATTAGAAAAAATATTTTATAGGAGGAGTAAGATGGGAAATAAATTTTTTAAATTGTTGTTAATTACGGTAACTATTATTTTCTTTATGGGGATAGTCCTTTCAGGATGTTCAATGCTGCAAGGTGTTGCGAGTAGCGCTGAGCCGGAATATGGTCTTACAGAAAAGGCTGCGGAAGGAGCAGTATCTGGGGAATTTGAAATGACTGGAGCTGAGGCGCCTGCTGTTGCTGAGGAATATGCTGAGGAAAGCTATGTGGAAGAAGAGATGGTGGACGCAGGTGAATCTGATTATGCTACATCACCTACCATAGAGAGGAAAGTAATTAAAAACGCATACATGGAATTAGAAATTGAGAAAGGGGAATTTGAGAGTAAGTTATTTAAAATTACTAATTTAGCAGAGCAAAATGATGGTTTTATCAGCAGCACCCAGAGTTATTCTGATAGTGAAGGCAACTTAACAAGTGGATCAATAGTATTAAGAGTTGATCATGAGAATTTTAATTATGTAATAGACAGATTGAAAGAAATGGGCACTGTTAGGAATATAAGTATAACAGGTCAAGATGTAACCCAGGAATATATTGATCTTGAAAGCAGGCTTAGAAATCTGGAAGCTCAGGAAGATATTCTGCTTGAATTAATGGAACAATCAAAGAATGTAAGTGATAGTATAGAAGTTCAAAGAGAGCTGAGTTATGTTCAGGAAGAGATAGAAGTAATAAAAGGAAGAATGAATTACCTGGACAATATGGTATCTTTTTCTACTATTGAAGTGTATCTATATGAACCTGAGCCTATAAAGACAACTCCAGGATGGGGATTTTTAGATGCTTTAAAAAGAGGATTTAAAGGAGCAGTAACTGTATTTAATGGAATGATTGTTGCGTTAATAGTTATGAGTCCTGTGCTTGTATTGATTGCAATAATTTTAATTATAATATGGCAAGCTATTAGAGCTAGAAACAGAAGAAGAGCTAGATCTAAAAAGGAGTAAATTAATATGAAAAAATCTGAGGTATTTGGTTATCTTATTTTAGCATTTGGACTAGGAGCAGTAATTGGTATACTTTTTGCACCCAGGAAAGGGGAGGAAACAAGGAAAATTTTAACAGAGAAGATGGAAGATAATTGCAAACAGGTATGTGGTTTGGTTACAGATAAGGTAGCAAAATTTAGGAATCAGTTTTCTGATTATATGGAGGACTTAAAAGAAGGAATAGAAAAATAAAAGGTCTATTCCTGTTTATTAAAAAGCAGTATACCAATGAAGGTGATTACTATTATAATTGCTGATAAAACAATTATATTTATATATAGCGGGTATAGCTGCAGGTAGGAATTTCCAAGCATTATAGTTCTCATTGCATCAATTCCATATGATAGAGGATTTATTATAACAAGATAGGTCATCCACTTAGGCAAATCTATTAGCGGAAACAATGCTCCAGAAAGAAAAAACATAGGCATTAAGATAAAGTTTGTCAGTACTTGAAATCCTTGCATTGTCTTTAGCCGGGCAGCGAGAGTGATTCCTAAAGATGAAATAGCCATAGCAGTTAGAAACATAATAGGCAATAATTTTAAAATTGAGACAACTGTAATTGGTATTTTGAGGATTGGTGAAAATATAAGTATTATAGAGCCTTGAATCATTGCAACCGTAGAACCTCCTAAATTTTTTCCTATTACGATTGAAGTTCTGGAGAGAGGAGACACTAGAACTTCTTTTAAAAATCCAAATTCCCTATCCCAGATAATAGACATTGCGCTAAAGAAAGAGGTGAATAGAATAGTCATACCAATAATCCCAGGAAACATAAACTCAAGATAATCTTTACCTCCACCACCTCCGAATACTTGAAAGGAGATTGCAAGACCACTGCCTAATATAAAAAGAAATATTGCTGGCTGGGCTAATGAGCCAATAATTCTTGGTTTGTCTCGAAAGAATTTTTTAATATCTCTTAACCATATGATATATATTCCTGCTAATTCTTTCATTATCTTCTCATCCTAAATCTCATTTTTAATTTAAAATTATCTTTTGCGCCTATATATTCTTCTCTTATTTCTCTTCCAGTAAGGTTCAAAAAGACATCATTTAAAGTTGGTTTCCTTGCATTAATGGATGTAATTTTTACAGGACAGTTTTTAATGAAATCAGGAATAAAATTTGAACTATTTTTTACTTCAAATTTAATATTATCATCTTCGTGTATTTCAACTTTTTTATTTAATTTCTTTTCGATATAAAATCTAAGCTTGTTGTTATCTTCAGAAGAAATAGTAATTATATCCATACCAATCATATCTTTTAGAGCTTCCGGAGTATCAAAAGCAATAATTTTCCCTTTATCAATAATTGCTATTCTGTTACATATTTCAGACTCTTCTATATAATGTGTAGTAAGGAATATGGTTATATTTTGATTTTTCTTTAATTTAATAATGTAATCCCATATTTTATGTCTTGTTTGTGGATCAAGCCCTATTGTCGGCTCATCTAAAAATAATATTTTTGGATAGTGTATAAGACCGCGGGCTATTTCTAATCTTCTTCTCATTCCTCCTGAAAAAGTTCTAACAAGATCATTTTTTCTATTAGTAAGATCTACTATTTCAAGCACTTCTTCACATCTTTTTTTAATTAATTTTCTTGAAACATTATATAAAAGAGAATGAAAATTTAAGTTTTCCATAGCTGTTAGCCTATCATCCAGGCTTGGATCCTGAAATACTAATCCTATACAATTTCTTATTTTATTCTTATCTTTTAAAACATTATATCCACAGAGGGTTACATCACCTGAGTTTAGGGAAAGGAGCGTACAAATAATATTAATAGTAGTGGTTTTACCTGCTCCATTAGGACCTAAAAATCCAAATATTTCTCCATCCTTGACTGAAAAAGAAATATTATCTACTGCAGTTATATTATTAAATTTTTTTACAAGATTTTTTACTTCTATTATATTATTACTCATGTCTTAAAGCTTCTATTGGATTTAACCTTGCTGCACGCATTGCTGGATAAATTCCGAAAAATAACCCTACTACAGTTGAGAATGTTATAGCAAGGATTATAGGGTAAGCAGTAATGCTTGTGGTAAGTATGGTAAATTTATTAAGTATGATAGACACGACTACTGCAAAGATAATACCCATAATTCCGCCAGTAATACTGAGTACGACACTTTCTATTAAAAATTGAATTAGTATATCTTTGTTTTTTGCTCCTATTGCTTTTCTAATACCAATTTCTCTTGTTCTTTCTGTAACCGAGACAAGCATAATATTCATAATGCCGATTCCGCCGACAAGTAAAGAAATACTTGCAATACTGGCGATAGTTATAGTAAAGATACTTGTTATAGTGCCAACAATATCTAAGATTTGAGTTTGATTTCTAACAGTGAAATCATTTTGCTGCCCTGGTCCAATATTATGCTGTCTTCTAAGTATTTTTTCAATTTCTTCTGAAGCTTCATCAATATCTTCCTCACTTATACTTTGAGCAAGTATCATATTAACATAATCAATTCCATAAAGTTTATTCTGTGCGGTAGTGATTGGCATGGAAACAACATTATCCTGATCATTTCCAAATTGATCTGTTCCTTTAGATTTTACAATACCGATAACTGTAAAATTTTTTCCATCTACTTTAATTATTTCTCCTATTGGATCAATATTGCCAAATAACTCATCAATGACTGTTTGGCCTAAAACTGCAACATTGGAAGAATTTGCCACATCACTGGAGCTGAAAAAGTTACCTTTTTCTATTTCAAAACTATAAATATCTTCAGCTTTTTCTGATGATGCGTATACACTTGTTCTTGTGTTTTTATTTAAATAAGAAACAACAGACGAACTTAAAATTACTGGGGCAGCTCCATTTACTAAATTAGCTTCCTTTTCAATAGCTTTGGCATCCTCAATTTTTAATGCTTCTGCATCTTTATCATCACCCAGCATTTGCTCAAAACCCTGTTGTTCACCTTCCTGGTTTCCTGGGACTACTATTATAAGATTAGATCCTATTTCCTGGACGCTTTGTATTACAGACTCCTGTGCGCCTGTTCCTATTGCAAGCATTGCCACCACAGCCCCAACTCCAATAATGATACCAAGCATGGTAAGAAAAGAGCGA
>JACKQG010003503.1_pt1 | contig 19199 bp, 20 predicted proteins | sample 8237621 | NCBI WGS metagenome assembly JACKQG01 (sample SAMN15677084, study PRJNA649215) | marine metagenome | biome: marine; feature: Black Sea; material: saline water; isolation source: suspended particulate matter (SPM) from the Black Sea western gyre | collected 2013-06-09/2013-06-10 | depth... | reverse complement strand
TGATGAATAATGGTTCTTTTCAGTTCAATTGTGCGCATGTTTTTGCGTGCTTGCTCTTCTTTTCTTCGCGTTCTTTGCGCCTAAAAATAAGACGCGATTGCCCTACTGATGGGACTCGGGCAATCGGTAGACTTTCTGTTTGCGGGAATAGTATACAGGCGCACTCAACGCGCCAAAACCCCCATGGCGGGCGGCTAAACAAATACCGTAGCCAAAGAATACTCTAGTGTTTATCTACGATAAAGCGTATTGCTGTACGAACTTTGCCGTCAATCTCGACATCAACGAAGTAAGGAATGCAGGCAATTTCAAACCCGTCTTCGTTGAGATAGCCCCTGGCAAGCGCCAGCGCTTTTACTGCCTGATTGACCGCACTCGCGCCAATGGCTTGAACTTCAGCGTGCTGATGTTCACGAAAAACCCCGGCAATCGCGCCCGCCACAGCAGATGTGCGTGAATTTGCTGCGACCTTTATCGTATCAATGTGACCAGTTTCATCGCTCTCTGTGTGCATTTTGTTTCCTCTTTTGGTGGGATTGAGGTCACTTGTTTTCATTTTATAGTATTTTGGATTCGGAATCAAGCAGCGATAATTATGGAAGTAGTTCAATATTACATCTATCTTCTTGTGTTTCTTCGCAACTTTGTGAAAGCCTTGGCTACTGTTCTCTGAGCCAGCCAAAGCCGATGGCGATGGAAGTTGCCGCGAATAATGTTAACATTCCTCCCAAAAAGCGGCGTTTCTTTTTAAAAGCTGCGCCCGCGGCAATGCCCATTCCCAGGCCGGTGACTTTGTTGACTTGCACTACAGCAGCATCGGCCTCAGCCGGGGTGCGGCCTGCTGCTACAAGACCCCATTTCAGAATTGGGCCGCCATCAATGCCAGGGATTGGCGCCAGCGAGACAGTGCTGAGAAACAGGTTCATGCCAACCCCCGCATCGGCGATTTTACGGGCTATGGAATTTGGGGAGGTTAACGGGCGCAGTAAACGCATCAGGCCCAGTAGCAACCCGTTGAACACCGGCCCACCCAGGGCGCGGATGATGTGCTCCCGCGGGGTGACGCTTAAATCATCAATTTCATGATACACACACAGGGGCATGCCCAGGGTTATGCGTAGCGCATCCATAGGCTTTTCAACCAGCCGCGCGGCAGCCGCGTGGGCCAGATTATGTCCCCATTCCGAGCCAAGCATCACGGCCATGCTGCCCGCGCCAATCATCAGATGTTCTCGCATCGGACGCTGGGGGTGCTTGCGGGAAGACTGCCAAGCCAGAAATCCCCCTACGATGAACTGGGTTACGGGCAGCCAGGTTTTGCCCACCACCACGACCGGTGTGTTGAAGATTCGCCCGATTGTTTTGGATGCAGTTTGTGGATGTAGGGGAGCAGGTTTTATCATTCGTGTTGTCTCCTCAACCAACTGGGGCGTTTTTATGTGAAATATACCTCATGGGCATTATAGCATGGGAAAAATCATATTTTTTCTCCACTGTTTGACAAAATTAGGGTACACTTTGGGGTATGTCTCGTTGGATTGGTTTCATCATGGTTATTCTGATCGGTATTGGCCTGGGGTTATTTTATGGCCTGACGGTTGACCCCGTGGCGTTTGTAGATACCACGCCCGACAGCCTGCGCGAAGATTATCGCGCCGACTATGTACTCATGGTCGCGGAAGTTTATCAGGCAGAGCGTGATGCCGCCGCGGCAATTGCGCGCCTGGCTTTTCTGGGGGAGGAAGAACCGCTGGCGCTGATCCAAAACGTGGCGAAATTTGCTGCCGATGTGGGCTATACAGCGGGTGATCTTGATAAATTGGATGTGCTTTTTGATGCTGTGTTGGCCTGGTACGATAATCCGCTGGGAGCTGAGACGCCATGAGGGAAAGTCGGGGTTCATGGTATTTGCTCACCGGGCTGATTATCGGTGTGGTAGTTGGACTGGTGGTGTCGTGGATGCTGCCGCCTGCCGCGGTTTCGAATTCTGCGCCGGATTCGCTGCGCCCAGATTATAAAGATGCCTACCGCGCGCTGGTGGCTTTGGCCTATGATGCTACGGGCGACCAAACCCGTGCTAATGCGCGCCTGGCATTGCTGGCGGATGATGACCCAGCCGGGGTGCTGGCGGCGCAGAGTCAGCGTTATTTGGCAGAGGGTTTTTCGTACAACGAAGCCCTGGCGCTGGCGCGGCTCTCGTCTGTATTGGGTGAAGTTCCTGAACCTGCCCCGCGCACGCCCACGGGCCAGGCGGAATCGCTTGCTACGGTCAATCCGCTGGATGGCACGCCGGAAGATGGACTCCCCTCGGAGACGGTATCTGCTGAAAACGCGGCAACCAGCCCCGAGGGAGAAAGTGAAGCCACGCTTGCGGCGACATCTGGCCCCTCGCCCACGACGACCCTCACGCGCACGCCGATCCCCACGTTCACGCCCCTGCCTACGTTTACGCTCACACCTACACTTTCGCCGCCCTATATGCTTAAAAATCAGGCGCTGGTTTGCGAGCCGGTGTCGCAGGACTCGACGATTCAGATTGTGGTGACGAACGCTGCGGGTGAAGGCGTTCCTGGCGTGGAGGTGATTGTGCAGTGGCCGGGCGGCGAAGAGCATTTTTATACCGGTCTGAAACCCGAAATGGGGCTGGGGTATGCTGATTTTGCGATGACTCCCGAACAAACCTACACGCTGCATATTGCCGAGGGTGGCGAGCCGGTTGCCCTGTTTGTGCCTGAATGCGCTGACGAGGGACAACGCTATTGGGGCGGCTGGCGGCTGGTGTTCACACATCCCTAGAAAAACAACCACAGATGAACACAGATTCGCGCAGATCAAAACAGTCGCGCTTACGTGTGTTCTTTAACGTATTTGCGTGAATCCTGAATTGCGAAGCAGGTTTTATGAACAAAGGAAATTATCTCTTTTGGATTGCGGCGCTGGTACTGGTGGGGTTGGCTGCCGCGTTGATATGGGTTTTTATCCCCAGGCTGGCGGCTGATCCCGATAACGCGGCCGCGGGCAACCGTATTGGCTTTGGCTCCGACGCGGTGCGCGCCGAGATCGTTGCGATTGTGGAAGAGGGCACGGTGCAGGTGGGCAACGTGGAGCAGGAATATCAATTGCTGCGGGTGGAGTTGCTCGAAGGTGATTGGGCGGGAACCCAGCTCGAAGTGGATTACGGCAAACGGCAGACACGCCCCGAGGGATTGAATCTGGATGTGGGCGACCGCGTGATTGTGAGTGTGGGCAAAAATCTCGATGGCTATATTAGCGCCTATTTTATGGATTTTGTGCGCACGCGCCCGATTGCGGTTTTATTTGCCACGTTTGTGCTTTTTAGCGTGCTGATTAGCGGCTGGAAAGGGGTACGCGGCCTGATGGGGATGGCGGTCAGCCTGGGGGTGATTGTGTTCTATATCATCCCCCAAATTTTGCGGGGCCACGATCCGCTGTGGGTCAGTGTCAGTGGGGCGTTTTTCTTGCTGGCGGTGACTTTGTATCTGGTTTACGGGTGGACGTTGAAGACCCATGCCGCAGTCTTAGGGACGCTGCTTTCATTAGTGATTACGGCGCTGCTGGCCGGTTTTTTCGTTGATCTGACGCGCCTGACCGGTTTTGGCAACGAAGATGCGCTTTTTTTGGTGCAGCAGGCCGATGTGCAACTCAATTTGCGCGGGCTGGTTTTGGGAGGCATGTTGATCGGCGCGTTGGGCGTGCTGGACGATCTGGTCATCACGCAGGCTTCGGTGGTGTTTGAATTGCACGGCCTGGATTCAGGGTTGAAATTGCGTGAATTATATCAGCGGGCGATGCGCGTGGGACAAGACCATGTCGCCGCGACAGTCAACACGTTGGTGCTGGCCTACGCGGGCGCCGCCCTGCCGATGTTCTTGCTGTTTTCGCTTTCTGGGGAAAATTTTGGCTTTTTGCTTAATCTGGAGTATGTGGCTGAAGAGGTTGTGCGCACACTGGTTGGTTCTTTGGGCTTATTTGCTGCCGTGCCACTGACTACGCTGCTATCCTGTTTGATCGCTTTGTATCATCACCGCCTGGGGGCCATCCGCCGCTATCTTGGCCCGGAGACGGGGAGCGGCGGGCATAGCCATAGTCATTAAAAATAAAGCGCGGTTGCAACTGCACTTTAAGTAGATTTTGGAAAGAACTTTGAAAAGGACTTCCGAAAAATAGGGGTGTGTGGGGTGCTCCGCACCCCACACACCCCTATTTTTCGGCAATTACTTACGGCGCGGCAGAAGCCATATTAAAGCTACTTTCCAACAATCATTTATTATCTTGTTTTGGGGCAACCAAACAACCTGCGCGGTGTTGTATTCAGAAGCGACCAGCGATTTACAGGAGAGATGGTGAAGGTTTCGAGGTTCGATAATAAGTTATTCCCCTGGTTGGCGGGCGGTATCGCGTTGATGCTGTCTGCCGCGTTTGTGTTGTGGGATACAACCTGGGGAGAACGCCATTCGGAAGCGATGCACACGCTTGTCGAAGCCGTCTTCATTGCATTGCTCTTTGGGATTATATACTGGTTTTGGGTACAGCGAACACGCACGCAGGAGGAAATGCGCATCCAGCTTCGACAGGCTGAAATTACCAATAGCCAAATCCATGAGAGTAACCGCCGTTTGGAAGCGGTGTTCCGCATCAATCGAATATCCGTTGAAGCGAATGATGTGCGCGAAATGATTAATTTGGCGTTGCAACTCTCGGCTGAATTGACAGGCGCCAAGGGGGCTTCATTTGTGCCACTGGATGAACATTGTCAGCCGTTGGCGGTGATTAATTACGGTGAGCAGCCTCCAGAGAAATTGGACGCGCTGATTGAGTATCTGGCCTCGCCAGAAGTGCATGAGCGTTGTTCGACCTGTTCGCGTCAAGATGCGATTGAAACATGCCCTATGTTGGCTCAATTCTCAGGAGACGAAATGTGTATCTTTTGTTTTCCGCTTACTCGTGGAGAACATAAATTTGGCATGTTAAATCTGTATATGCCGAAACAAGCCCGTTTGGTGGCCGAGACGCGCAGTTTTATTCAGGCAATGGCTGATGAAATTGCCTTATCGTTGGATGGCGTTCGTTTGCGGCAACGTGAACTGACGACTTTGCGACAATTGCAGCGGGTGCGCGCCAAAGCCGACCTCGAAGGCTTGCTCGCCCAGATGCTGGAAAATGTGCGCGCGGCGCTGGAAGCTGATTTCGCTACGCTGATGTTGCAAGAGGGCGGTAGCGAGAATACAGCGCATCGGCTGACTTCGGGCGAAATCCCGGATGCCGGAGGGCCATTAGTGACGAATTTTCTGATGAGTGCATTGCAATCTGGCGAGCCAATTCGGGTTGGGGAAGTAGCCAGCGGGCCGGATGCAGCCCATAATCATTGCTCGGTGATGGCTGTGCCGCTGATTTCGCAGAATAACCATATTTTAGGCAGTATCCTTGTGGGGAATCGCCGGGCAACGCAATTTCAGGCGCGTCAACTGGCTTTGTTGCAAACGGTTGCCGGACAAGTTGCCCTGGTGATTCATAATGCCCATCTGATGACCGAGTTGGAATATAGCACCACGCTGGGGGAACGCACGCGGCTGGCACGCGAAATTCATGATGGATTGGCGCAAACTTTGGGTTTTTTGAAACTTCAAATGATTCAAATGCAAAAAGCCTTTGATCAGAAAAATTTCGACCAACTGAAACGCGGCATCACGCTGAGTTATCAGGCTGTTTCAAGCGCCTATGAAGACGCGCGTGAAGCTATTGATGATTTATTCATGGACCCATCTGAAAACAGTTTTATTGGGTGGATTGAGCAATTTGCGGCTGAGTTTGAAGAAAATACAGCGATAACGGTATCAACCAGTGACGTCAATACCGAAATCAATTTGCCGCCCGAGATTCAAATCCAGTTGATCCGTATTATTCAGGAATCTCTGAGCAATATTCGCAAGCACGCGGAGGCAAATCATGTGGTCATCGCGTGCGATCAGCAGGGAAAAGAAATGATTTTGAAAATTAGCGATAATGGTTGTGGGTTTTCTCCGTCGGAGACACAGGGCGCCTCGCGCCACGGTTTGCGCGGCATACGCGAACGGGCTGATTTGATCGGCGCCGATTTTCAATTGACGAGCCGACCTGGAGATGGCGCTACAGTACATATCCGTTGGGTGCCAACCCCCGCACAGGCTGTGTATGAATAAGCAACGAGAATCGATTCCGATTGTTGTTGTGGATGACCATGCCCTTTTTCGCGCGGGCCTGATCAGTTTGCTGGCAGAGATGGATGCATTTGAAGTTGTTGGCGAAGCCGAAAACGGTGTGCAGGCGCTAGATGTGATCGCCCGTACGAATCCCCAACTTGTGCTGTTGGATGTTAATATGCCCATCATGGATGGCGTGGATACGGTGCGCGCTTTGCGTGCTGCGGGTAGCGATCTGCGCATTGTGATGCTAACGATTTCGAAACGACAAGGCGATCTGCTGGGGGCAATTCGCGCAGGCGCAAATGGCTATTTGCTCAAAAATACCGAACCGGATGATTTGCGTGTTTCACTTCTAACGATTATGGCCGACCAATCGGTATTGGCAACCGAAGTGACCGGGCAGGTGATGGAAGCTTTGCGCCAGGGGCATCCCCATGTGCCGCGCCAATCACTCACTGCGCGCGAGATTGAGGTACTTGGCTGCCTAGCAAGCGGAATGACTTCTGCAAAAATTTCGACCACACTGGTAATCTCGAAAAATACAACCAAAACGCACGTGCGTAATATTCTAAAAAAACTGGATGTTTCCAATCGCGCCGAAGCCGTGCGGGTGGCGATGTCGCAGGGATTATTGCGAGAATAACAAGCCTGCCACAGAAAACACCCGCGAACCACGAAAGCGTATCGCAGAGAAAATTCCTATGCTTACCCAAAAAATTACTGTATTTGCCTGTGCCCTGGTTTTGTGCTTCACAGCCTGTACTTCACAGCCCGCGCCATCGCTGCGCGAGCTGCCTCCAGCGCTGGTTTGGCAATACGATTCTGGCGGGGCAATTGATCATCCGCCCCTGCGTATTGGCAACACACTCGTTTTTGTGCCGAAAGACGGCCCGCTAACGGCCCTCGATGCCCAAACTGGTGAACTGCGCTGGCAGTTCAATCCCCCCGAAGGCGTTTGGCATCGCGCTTATGCCATCGCTGACGAACAAGTTTTTATCGCTATGGTGGGGGGTGATGTGGCCGCGCTCGATGCGCAAAACGGCGATCTGCTCTGGGAGACGGAGCTGGGGATTAATGCGCAGGTTCCGCTGCATGTACAAGGCCAAACGGTCTTCGTTGCAACCACCTTTGTGGGGCCAGGTTTGCAGGCCAATCCCCAGGGGCAGGCCAAACTCTTTGCGCTGGATACCCACAGCGGAGCTATTCGCTGGGAATTTGAATCCGAAAATTATATTTTGCAAACTCCCTATTCGACCGGTGAAATTGTCTACACGGGGGGCAGTTATGTCAACCCCGCGGTGGATGTGGATGAAGGCGGGCCAATGCGCCTGTACGCGCGCTCGGCGGCGGATGGACGCCCGTTGTGGGAGTATGTTTCAGAAGACGGATTTGTGAAAGCGGTGTATGCTACAGATGAGGTGGTGACGTATATTGCCTATCAGGATTTTCTCTCTGGGGTGGATGCGCAAACCGGAACGCTGGCGTGGCGCGGCGACACCGGAAATTGGGTGCCGTCCCTGGCAGGCTCCGGGAATATAGTCTATTATGGTTCGGCTAACACGGTTGTTCACGCCTGGCAAATGGACAGCGGCGAAAGTTTGTGGACGTATAATATTGGCGGGGAGTCGTTTAATTATTTACTTGGCGCGCCAGTGATTGCGGATGAAAGCATTTATTTCATCACCCAGCGCGGCGCTATGATTGCCCTGAACGCCGCCGATGGCCGTGAATTATGGCAACTCTCAACCGATCTCAATGCCCCCCGCGTAGGGCTGACTGTGGCTGCTGGTTGGATTTATGCCGGTGATGCGGACGGAGTAATTTACGCCTATTCGGGGCATAAGTAGCCCCCATCCCTGGTTCCTCCCCCGATAAGAAAAAAAGGAGCGGCAGTGAAAACTGCCGCTCCTTTTTTTCTTACTTCTTTGTTCCGGCCAAAATTACGGGTCCATCGCGGTTTTCTTCGGTGATGTCGAACTCAATGCCAGGAGCCATGCGGTTGTTGCGCAATCGGCTGCGCAGCTTGGAGTGACTCCAATCGTAGTCGGTAGCGCCGACTTCAGACTGACCCAGCAATGGCACGCCGGGGGGTTCAGAGAGGGCATCGCCGCCGGTCATAATTCCGGCGTAGGAACTCAAGTCCATTTCGTGGTAGGAGTTCTCGGTATTGCCGAAGTGGCAGCCGGTGCAGTTTTGTGAACCTTCGAACCACATATTGGGTTCGGTGAAGAAGGGCAGCACGTCACGCTCGAAGGTGACTTGGGAACCGCCGATTTCAAAGGTTTCCGTTTCGGGAGCGCCAGCTTCAACCCATGCGCCGATGAGATCGAGTGCGTGCAGATCGCAATCGTATTCGCCTAGATTGACTGCAATGCCGTTGTCGCCAACTTCGAGACAGGGCCCGTCGCGGTCGACTTCGGTGATATCGAACTCCCAGCCGGGTGGCATACGGTTGTTGCGCAGGCGTTCTTTGAGTTTGGCATGATCCCAATCGAAATCGGTGGCGCCGACTTCAGACTGACCCAGCAATGGCACGCCGGGGGGTTCAGAGAGGGCGTCGCCGCCGGTCATAATTCCGGCGTGGGAACTCAAATCCATTTCGTGGTAGGAGTTCTCGGTGTTGCCGAAGTGGCAGCCGGTGCAGGCTTGCGCGCTCTCGAACCATAGACCATTCTCGGTGAACAAAGGTTGAATGTCAACTTCGTAGGCGGCTTCACAGGCCGCGCCATCCAAAGCTTCAAAGGCAAAGGCCTCCGTCTCGGGTGCGCCAGCCTCCACCCAGGCGGCAATCAGGTCTACGGCTTTGACTTCGCAATCGCCGTTGCCAAAGAGCGCCATTTCGGTATCCATTCCCACACGTTCGCCGTGCAGCACGAGGGGTCCATCGCGGTTTTCTTCGGTGATGTCGAACTCAATGCCAGGAGCCATGCGGTTGTTGCGCAATCGGCTGCGCAGCTTGGAGTGACTCCAATCGTAGTCGGTAGCGCCGACTTCAGACTGACCCAGCAATGGCACGCCGGGGGGTTCAGAGAGGGCATCGCCGCCGGTCATAATTCCGGCGTAGGAACTCAAGTCCATTTCGTGGTAGGAGTTCTCGGTATTGCCGAAGTGGCAGCCGGTGCAGTTTTGTGAACCTTCGAACCACATATTGGGTTCGGTGAAGAAGGGCAGCACGTCACGCTCGAAGGTGACTTGGGAACCGCCGATTTCAAAGGTTTCCGTTTCGGGAGCGCCAGCTTCAACCCATGCGCCGATGAGATCGAGTGCGTGCAGATCGCAATCGTATTCGCCTAGATTGACTGCAATGCCGTTGTCGCCAACTTCGAGACAGGGCCCGTCGCGGTCGACTTCGGTGATATCGAACTCCCAGCCGGGTGGCATACGGTTGTTGCGCAGGCGTTCTTTGAGTTTGGCATGATCCCAATCGAAATCGGTGGCGCCGACTTCAGACTGACCCAGCAATGGCACGCCGGGGGGTTCAGAGAGGGCGTCGCCGCCGGTCATAATTCCGGCGTGGGAACTCAAATCCATTTCGTGGTAGGAGTTCTCGGTGTTGCCGAAGTGGCAGCCGGTGCAGGCTTGCGCGCTCTCGAACCATAGACCATTCTCGGTGAACAAAGGTTGAATATCGGCTTCGTAGGTGGCCGGATAAGTATTTCCGTCAATGCCAATATAATCGAAGGCCCCCATCTCGGGTGCGCCAGCCTCCACCCAGGCAGCAATCAGGTCTACAGCTTTGGCGGCCGCGCCGGGGATGCCTTCAGGCTCTGGCGTTATTTCAGGGGTTGGAGAAGGTTCTACGGTCAGTGTGGCCGGAGCCTGGCATCCTGCCACGATGAGGGCACTGAGTAGTAAAAGACTTCCCAAAAGCAAAAGGGTTTGGGGCTTTCTCATATTCGCTCTCCTAGATTAGTATGACTAAAAGAAAATGTATTGCGATGGCGTCGGTTCCAAAAATAGGGATTACGTGCTTGCCGCATGATAATCTTTTTTTAATCATTTGTTAATCCGCATAAGAGGGATTTTGTTGCATCGGAAAGGGTGATTAAAAAATCACCCTTTTGACGATGGGGGGGTGAGTGACAATGCAAGGTTTATCTTGGTAAAGTTGCCTGAACGTTTTAATTATTTTCGATCATCTCAAAAAACTACAAAACGGCACTAAGCGAATGATAATCACTGAATCTCGTCCCAAGCGTGTTCTGATTGCCTCCAGCCATTCCCTGTTTGGGAATGGCTTACAGCATTTGTTGGAACAACGCTGGGGGGCGGATGTGCTCATCGTTGGGCTGGTATCCACCACCGAGCAAGCCGCGGAAGCCCTGCGCGAACACGAACCCGATTTGGTGGTGGTCGACTACGACGACGAGACTCTCAATCGAGACGAATTTTTGGCGCGCTTTATGGAATTCAAAGGGACTCTGCGGATTGTGCTGCTTTCTCTCGAAAACGACAAAGATGGCGCTGAAGCCATTATTTATGACCGCCGAACAATGCAAGCTGAGCGAATTGATGATTGGATGGAGATGGAAATCCCCGTTAGTAATAAAGATCGCGAATAATACGAGGAAACGAGGAGAAATTCTATGAAACATTTTATTCTTGTAGCCGTTCTGGTGGCAATCCTGACCGTGCTCGTCGGTTTCGGCCTGGATACCATTGGCCTGATGCCAGAATTGGCTAGTCTGCAAGGCGTGTTTATTGATCAATTATTCCGCATGCATATTTGGGTGATCTCGTTTTTGTTTGCGCTGATTATCGGTTTTATGCTGTACAGCATCATCGTTTTTCGGCGCAAGGAAGGCGAGCAAGGCGATGGCGATCATTTTGAGGGCCACGCTGGTTTAGAGATTGCCTGGACAATTGTGCCGCTGGGCATCGTGATGTATTTTGCCTTCTTAGGCTCCACTGCCCTGGCAGAAACTCGCCGTGCTGACCCGAATGCCTATAACATCACTGTGACTGGGCAGCAGTGGTCGTGGCGTTTCGACTACACTGATTATGGTTTTAGCTCCGATGAACTGCGCCTTCCGGCTGACCGTCAAACGCTGCTGATGCTTACATCCACCGATGTAATTCACTCGTTTTGGGTGCCTGAGTTCCGAGTCAAGCAGGATGCGTTACCGGGCGAAGGTATGGAGCGCGAGTTACGCATTACGCCTACGGAACTTGGTCGCTACAAAGTCCGCTGTGCGGAGTTATGCGGTACGCAACACGCCTATATGCTTGCCGATGTATTTGTTGTGGAACCGGAAGAGTTCGATGAATGGGCGGAAGAACAGCTCAAAGGTGTTTCCGATGACCCGGTGGAGCGCGGCGAAGTCTGGTTTGGGCAGTTTGGCTGCACCGCCTGCCACTCGATTGACGGCAGCGACAAAGTTGGCCCCACCTGGATGGGTCTCTACGGTAAAGAAGAAATCCTGGCCGATGGAGCCACGCTGATCGTTGATGATGCGTATCTCTTCGAGTCGATCCGCGAACCGCAAGCCAAGATCGTCGAGGGTTTCGAAACCGTTATTATGCCGCCCACCGGGGCAAGTATGAGCGATCAACAGATTCAGGATGTGATTGAATTCATCAAGAGTTTGGGTGAGTAGTAACAGTTGAAAGTTGTAGGTTCGAAGAAACCTTCAATTTGTAACTTGCAACATTCGGAGAAGAAATTATGGCAAATCAAAAAGTAAAATTATTTTCATTGAGTTTTTTCCGCGGCGTGGTCTTCCAGGTGCTGGGTACGCTGGCTGGGATGGGATTGGTAATGCTGATCCGCCTGCTGATGGGGCTGCCAGCCTGGAAGGCAGAGCCGGTTTGGGTGGGCGGCGCTTTTGTGGGCGTGTTCGCCTTTCTCATCGGCGCGGGCGCATTCAGCGATTGGGCCAAGATGGCTTTTGGCGAGGATGTTCCTGAGCATATCGAGACCGACCCCAATCAACCCGGCTGGGCGAAGTATTTTCATATTTCGTATGATCACAAGATAATTGGCATTCAATACGGTGTCACATCGATAGTTTTACTGGCGCTTGCCGGAACCTTCGCGTTGATCTTCCGCACCGAGTTGGCCGCGGCTGGGCTGCAAGTGGTGGAACTGGATATGTTCAATACCCTGATTGGCCTGCACGGCATGGTGATGATCGCTTCGATCTTGCTCGGTGTGGGCGCGATGTCAAATTATCTTGTCCCGCTGCTGATTGGCGCCAGCGATATGGCTTTTCCCCGTTTGAATGCTTTCGCTTACTGGATCAACGTGCCTGGCGCGCTGCTGGTAGTCAGTAGCCTGTTCCTCGGCGGGTTCGACACCGGTTGGACGGGCTACCCACCCCTGAGCGCGCGCGCTCCCCTGGGAATGCAGATGTTCTTCATGGGCGTGTACTTCATCGGGTTTTCATCCATCCTTGGTTCGCTGAATATCATCGTCACCACCCTGCGGATGCGCGCCAAAGGCATGGGTTTTATGCGTATGCCTATTTTCGTCTGGGCAGCCGTTTCCACGGCGCTCATCAGCCTGACCGCCACACAGTTAATTGGCCTATCGTTCCAGATGGTGATGTTCCAACGCCTCTTTGGCATGGGTTTCTTCGACCCGGCGAAGGGTGGTAATGTGATTTTGTTCCAGCACCTGTTCTGGTTTTACTCGCATCCGGCGGTGTATGTCTTCATTTTGCCGGGCCTGGGGATCATCAGCGAGTTGCTGCCGGTCTTTGTGCGCAAGCCGCTCTTTGGCTACAAGTGGATTGCTATGTCATCGCTGGGCATCGCGCTGGTGGGTTTCTTTGTCTGGGCGCACCATATGTTCACTTCGGGCATGGCCGAATATTTGCGAGTTCCGTTTATGTACAGCACCATGCTGGTGGCTGTACCGACAGGGGTGAAATTCTTTAGCTGGGTCGGGACAATGTGGCGCGGCAAGATGACCTTTGAAACGCCGATGCTCTTTACGTTGGGCGCGGTTTCGATCTTCTTGCTTGGCGGTCTCACCGGCCCGCCGAACGCCACTGTCGCCACCGATTTGCACCTGCATGATACCTACTGGATTGTAGGGCATTTCCACGCCACGATGTTTGGCGGTTTCATCTTCCCCTTCTTCGCCGCGCTTTACTACTGGTTCCCCAAGATCACTGGCAAGATGTACAATGAAAAATTGGGCAAATGGCACTTCTGGCTGATGTTCCCGGCTTTCTACGTGCAATCGCTCGGTCAGATGCGTGTGGGCCTGCTGGGGATGCGCCGCCGCATCGCCGATTATGATCCGGCGCTTAATTTTGATTTTTCACATCTACTGATTACTATCGCTGGTTTTGTGATTGCCATCGCGGTGACAATTTTCATCATCAATGTGATTCAGAGTTTGAAGAAAGGCGAAGTTGCACCAAATAATCCCTGGAACTCGCGTTCACCCGAATTTTTCTTACCCTCGCCGGCCCCGGAGCATAACTATGCAGATCATCCCTTTGAAGTGGTTGGCGAGCCCTATGACTACGGGTTAGCGGATGCGCCATTCGTGAAGTTTGATGCTGCCCCCGAAACCGCTGCTGATTGATAGAAAGTCTTGTCAGGAAATCAGGAAAGCCGAAAAATAATTCATAGCTTCCTGGTTTCCTGATAAAACCAAAAGGAAAAACTGATGGAAAATAATACAAAGAAAAATGCCTTAAAATTCGGCGTCTATGTCTTTATCATCCTGGCTGTGCTGACCGCAGGTGAATATGCCGTTGCTGTTTTTGGCGGCGCGTGGTGGTCGGTGTTGGTGATTATCGCTCTCATCAAAGCCTGGTTTGTCGTCCAGCATTATATGCACCTGCCGCGCTTATTTGCCGAGGAGGGCAGCCATGAGCACTAATACTTCCGATATTCGTTCAAGTTATGCTTATAAAACCGGTACCAACCGCCTCGGGTTATGGCTTTTCTTGCTCTCGGATGCATTCGTATTTGCCGGGCTGTTGGTTTCGCGTTTCTATCTGTTAGGGAATACCCGCCCGCACCTGGAACAAACTTTGGGGTTGATCGTCACGGTGTTGCTGTTGGTGAGTAGTTTCTTCATGAATCGCGCCGAAACGGCGATTGCCCACGGCGATCAGAAGACTTTTTTGAATGGCACGCTAATTACCCTGATTCTGGGCGTTGTCTTTCTGGTCGGCGTTGTCGGCGTAGAGTGGCAACTAGCCCCCTTTAGCGCTTCGGACGGCGCACATGGCGCGGTTTTCTATATGATGACCGGGATGCACGCCTTCCATGTACTTACTGGCGTGATCTTTTTGGCAATCGTCTATCGCAACGGGCGCAAAGGCCTCTACTCGGCTGAAAAGCACTGGCAGGTGGAAGCCGCCGCGGTGTATTGGCACTTTATTGATGTCGTGTGGATTTTCTTCTACCCGGCGCTGTACTTGATTGGTACGGTGGCAGGATAATTCAAGTGAGAGTATACAATGAAATACACATGTGAAATCTCACTAGATTTGCCTCGTCAGCGCGTGATTGAACTGTTTGACAATCCAGAAAATTTAGCCAAGTGGCAGACCGGTCTGAAATCGTTTGAGTACTTTGAAGGGCTGGAGGGGCAACCTGGAGCCAAATCACGCTTGCTTTACGACGAAGGTGGCCGTGAAATTGAGATGGTTGAAACTATTATTGTCCGCAACCTTCCAGATGAATTTTCTGCAACCTATGAGGCCAAAGGCGTTTACAATGAAATTTCCAACTTTTTCCATGAAACGGGCGAAAATCAAACGCGTTGGGTGATGAATTCTGAATTCAAATTTAGTGGTTTAATGCGCTTGATGGGTATTTTTATGCGCGGTGCTTTTCCAAAACAAACCTTGAAAAGTATGCAAAGTTTCAAGAATTTCGCCGAAAGCGAAGGCGCATGAAAACAAAATTACTCAAGGAACTAGGTATTGGGTTGCTGGTAGGGGTTTTACTGGTAGCCATCGGTGCATTCGTCTTCAAGCAACCCTATACCTTTCAGGGCTCGCTGATTGATCCGCCTGCTCCGGCCAGCGATTTTACGCTCCAGGCCAATGGCGGCACAACCTTTCAACTGAGTGAGCAGCACGGAAAGATCGTGCTGCTTTTCTTTGGCTACACGCGCTGCCCCGATGTTTGCCCGACCACGCTCTACGATTTCAAGCAAATCAAGGCTCAGTTGGGTGAACAAGCCGACGAGATTCGTTTTGTATTCATCACCGTAGACCCGGAACGCGATACAATCGAGTTGCTGGGCAAATTTGTCACCGCCTTTGATTCCGATTTCATCGCCCTGAGCGGGGAACTGGACGAGTTGCAACTCGTCTATGAAGCCTACGGCGTTTACCGCCAGAAGAATGATGTCGGCAGCGCGGCGGGATATCTGATGGATCACACCGCTCGCGTGTATGTGATTGACCCTAACGGCAACTTGCATCTGACGTTTCCTTTTGGCATGGCCCCTGAGGCAATGGCAGAGGATATTACACATCTATTAAAAGAATAGAAATATGACCGAAGACGGAGGACGGAAGACAGAAATCCCTTGCCCTCTGTCCCCGGTCTTCCACCCCCTATCCCCTCATGCCCCCTTCCTTCCGTCCCTACGTTAACCGTTTGCTGATTGTCTTCCTGATTGCCCTTATCTTTGTGGGCATCATCAACGAAGGCGCGCATCTGTTGCTGAAAGATAAAAACGACCGCATTCCCGAAACGATCGAGATCGTCATCCCTGCCGGAACTGCCGATGAAATTGCAGCCGGAGAAGCCCCAATCTCGCTGCCCAAAGAACTGATCTTTGTTATCGGCGATACGCTGCGGGTGAAGAACGAAGACCACACCGACCACGAACTCGGACCGCTCTACATCCCTGCCGGGAGCAGCGCCAGCCTGCAAATGGAAGATGCCAATAAATACACGCTGGGCTGCACCTTCACGCCCTCCAAATTTCTGAACTTTGATGTTCGCACACGCACCACGGCGATCTCTCGCTTGCAAGCTTTCGCTTTAGCCGGGCCGCCAACAGCCATGTTTTTCTTTGTGTATAGTTTGTTATTGTTTCCAGTGAATCACAGAAAGGAATCCCCCAAATAGGGTATGCTTAAAATTCTCTTTAGCCGTCGCTGGATTATACCGACTCTTGTTGTGCCGCTGGCCGTCGCGGTGATGCTCCGTTTGGGATTCTGGCAGTTAGACCGCCTGGAGCAGCGGAGGGCATTCAACGCACATATCGCTGCGGTGTCTGTTGCCCCTCCGCTGGATTTGACCGCCGATTCTCTTGATAGCGACCTCCAAAGCATGGAATATGGAGCGGTGAATGTGAGTGGCGAATATGATCACGGCCACGAGATCGCTATCCGCAACCAGGCCTGGGGCGATCAGCCCGGCGTGCATTTGCTCACCCCGCTCAAAATCGCTGGCAGCGATCAGGCTGTTTTGGTAGATCGGGGCTGGATTCCTTTGGAGGCGTATCAAAGCGGCGATTGGACGGCGTATGAAGTTGCGGGGTCGGTTGCCATCAAGGGTATGCTCCGCCTTTCGCAGACAGAACCCGCCCTCGGGGGACGTCCCGACCCCACTCCTCAACCCGGCGAAACGCTTCGGGCGTGGAATTTCGTCAATTTGCAGGCCATCGCGCAACAAATTCCCTACCCATTGCTGAATATTTACATCCAACAAGCCCCTGATGTTGCCAATCTGCAAATGCCCTATCGTAGCTTGCCTGAATTCGAGTTGACCGAAGGGCCGCATTTAGGGTATGCTGTGCAATGGTTTATTTTCGCCACGATTTTGGGCGTGGGCTACCCGATGTACGTTCGCCGAGAGAATACATGATAAGAAATTTGCAATTTCGTTCCCCTTTTGCACGGTTTTCTTTGCTGACTTTGGCCAGCATGTTGATTCTATTGATCGGGGGGGGATTGATTCGACAGTCCGGCGCGGCGAATGCCTGTGGCGGATGGCCGTTGTGCGGGGATGGCCTGGGCCTGCCGGTGGATCGTCTGGAATGGATGCAAGTTGCTCACCGTCTGACGGTGGGGCTGGTCGGCGTGGTGATGGTGGTGCTGCTCCGCAGCGCGTGGCGCTCCCAACGTACGCAAACCCCCATTTTGGTTTCCACCACTGCAACGGCGGCGCTTTTTCTGTTGCAAGCCATGCTCGGCGCGCTGAAAGTGACGCGTGAATTCCCTTTTTATTTGATCGCATTACACGCTGCCACCGCTGCTGCCGTGTGGATGGCGTTGTTGTTGCAAGTTTATTTTGTGGGGCGGGCGGCGCGCTCGGGTGAAGCTGAACGCCTGGAAGCTGCCGAAGCCGTTCAGCGCGTGGATGTGGGACGTGATTTTCTGGCGCTCACCAAGCCAATTGTGGTGGCTCTGCTGCTGGTGACCACCTATGCCGGGATGGTGATTGGGGCCAAAGCCTGGCCCTCGGCGGCGCTCACCTTCTGGGTGTTGTTGGGCGGATTTCTGGCCGCGGGCGGTTCCGGGGCGATCAACCAATATATTGACCGCTACGACGACATCAAAATGCAGCGCACGCAAAAACGTCCCCTGCCTTCTGGGCGATTGACCCCCGGTGAAGGATTAGCCTTCGGGGTAGTAATGACGCTAACTTCGTTTTACCTGCTGGCCGCGTTTGTGAATTTGCTGGCCGCGCTGCTCTCGCTGGCGGGGATCATTTATTATGTATTCATATATAGCATCTGGTTGAAAAAAGCCACCGTGCAGAATATTGTCATCGGCGGCGGGGCCGGGGCAATTCCTCCGCTGGTGGGTTGGGCCGCGGCAACAGGGAGCCTCAATATTCCCGCGCTATTTCTCTTCGCCGTCGTCTTCATGTGGACTCCGCCTCACTTCTGGGCTTTAGCGATTGTGCGCAGCAAAGATTATGCCCGCGCCGGCCTGCCCATGCTCCCGGTGGTGCGCGGCGAAAAAGAGACTCGCACGAAAATTTTTATCTACACGGTTGAACTGGTTGTGCTGACAATGTTCTTGCCACTTTTTGGGCTGGGGGGCAGTATTTATCTGGTGTTGGCAGGTCTGTTGGGGATATGGCTGCTAACTTCAGCCTGGAAAGTGTGGAAGCAAGGCGGCAATAAATTGGCCTGGAAGATGTACCGCCATTCGAGCATGTATCTGGCCTTCCTGTTTATCGCCCTGATGGTGGACGCGTTGGGTTAATCCGAAAAATAAGGGTGTGGGCAGCCTTGCTGCCACACCCTTATTTTTCGGGTAATTCTTTATGGGGTTCTACTTTGAAGATTTTGAAAGCCCACTGTACCGCGGGGCCAATCAGCATGGCAAAGATCACCGTGCCCACACCAGCCGGGCCGCCGAGCAACCAGCCCCCAATTACCAGAAAGACCTCGATCGTGGCGCGCCCGCGGCGCAGGCTCCACCCGCTAATGCGCTTCACCGCCAGCATCAGACTATCGCGCGGGCCTGCGCCTGCATCCACACCGATATAAATCGCCGAAGCAATTCCCATCAGTAGCACGCCAGAGAGCAGCATCCCCAACTGGGCGATGAAGTTCTCGGTGAGAGAAGGGAGAAAGTGTAAGGAAAGGTCTTCCCACGGGCCAATGAAGAGGATATTAGTCAGCGTACCCCAGCCGATTTGTTCGCGCATAATAGCGGAACCGCTGAGCACCAGCAGCCCGACGATTACGCTCATTGTGCCCGGAGTCAGCCCGGTGAGTTGTGCCAGCGCAACTTCCAGCATTACCCAGGGACTTGTCCCCAGGTTGGCGCGAATGAGTAAAGCGATTGACAATCCAAAAAGGGCAAAGCCAATCTGAATGATTAGAAAATCGCGAAAAAAAGTATTCCAACGTGTGGGTTTGAACATTTATCTCCTGTTTGTGGGGTGCGCAACGGTACTTAGGGGCGAATTACAATTCATAAACTCTGTATTATAATAGGCGCATCCTATTTTTCTAAACAGAAAACCTTGCAAGTTTTAGAAGGAGTAAACAATGAAAAAATATATATTATGGTTTGTTCTTGCGGCCGTGATGGTTGTTACACTCATTAG
>JACKQG010003502.1_pt1 | contig 19201 bp, 16 predicted proteins | sample 8237621 | NCBI WGS metagenome assembly JACKQG01 (sample SAMN15677084, study PRJNA649215) | marine metagenome | biome: marine; feature: Black Sea; material: saline water; isolation source: suspended particulate matter (SPM) from the Black Sea western gyre | collected 2013-06-09/2013-06-10 | depth... | reverse complement strand
GGGGACCAAAAACCTTTAACATGGCTTTTTTAGCTGATTCTTTAGGCGACAATCCTTCATCTACCTGGCGTTGAGCATTTTATACAAACACAATAGCATCATCCACCACAATGCCTATCGCCAGTACCAATGCGAAAAGAGATAGTGTATTTATGGAGTATCCAATTGCCATCAAGATTGCAAAGGTTCCTATTAATGATACAGGAATGGCTAAAGCCGGTATTAATGTAGCGCGCCAATCTTGAATGAAAACATAGACCACCAGAATAACCAGGGCTAACGCTATGAAAAGTGTTTCAATGAGTTCTTTTAAAGAGTTATTTATAAATCGAGTGGAATCGTAGGGTACTCCATATTTGACGTCATCTGGAAACTGTTTTGCCAAACCTGCCATGGTTTCCGTGATTTTTTTAGTTACCTCCAAAGCATTTGCATCGGGTAGCTGGTAAATTGCAAAATTGACGGTAGGAGATCCATTCAACCGTGAAAAAGTTTCAAATGTTTGCGAGCTAAGTTCTATGCGCGCTATATCTCGCATTTTCACCACAGATCCGTCTGGGTTAGCGAGAATAATAATATCCTCGAATTCGGAAACATCGCTGAGACGACCCTTTGCTTGAATCGTGTACTGAAATTGTTGGTCAGGAAGGGTGGGGGCCTGTCCAACTTTTCCAGCTGCTGCTTGCAGGTTCTGATCGCGAATGGCCTGGGCTACCTCGTTGGTAGTGATTCCAAGATTCATCATTCGATCCGGATCTAACCAAATTCGAATGGAATAGTTGAGTGCGCCAAATATGACAACACTACTCACACCCGGAACCCTAGATAATACATCCTTGATATTGATGGTTATAAAATTACTCAAAAATAATTGATCGTAGGTCCCATTGGGTGAAGAAAATGAAATGATCTGCAAAAACTCGGGTGAAAGTTTTTTTACGGATACTCCTGATCGGGTCACTTCTTCAGGTAGTTTTGGGGTGGCTAGCGAGATACGGTTCTGAACATTTACTGCAGCCATGTCGGGGTCGGTGCCAATTTCAAAAGTAATATCCAGAGTATAAGATCCGCTGTCGGTGCTTTTTGAGAACATATAGATCATGCCCTCTACCCCATTGACTTGTTCTTCAATGGGGGCTGCGACTGTGCTTTCTAGGACCGTTGCGCTGGCTCCTGGATAGGAGGCGGTGACCTGAACGACGGGTGGCGAGATTTGAGGGTAAAGAGAAACGGGAAGCTGTGGTATGGAGACCAGTCCCGCTATGACAATCACAATAGAAATTACGAAGGCGAAGCGTGGTCTTTCTATGAAAAAGTGACTGAACATTATTTACTTTGTGCCTTTTCTTTTAATGAGGAAGGGCCAATTTGTACCATGAGTCCAGGGCGGACTTTTTGTAGTCCGTGAGTAATTACCAGTTCGCCAACATCGACCCCTTGCTGGATGATCCAGTCAATCCCTTGTTTGTCGCCCACTTTGATGGATCTTTTGTTGACTCTTTTGTCAGCATCCACAACCAAAACAAATTTCCCCTTTTGATCTTCCTGAATGGCTATTTGGGGAACGACACGCTGTAAAGAAGTATCGCTTCTTCGAACCAATACTTTTACAAATTGACCCGGCATCAGGATATGACGTTTCCCAGAGAGCTCATTTTTGCCCGGTTTAATGCTTTTACTTTGATTAGGGAATATTGCCCGGATGGTAATGGTTCCTGTTTTTTTGTCTACCTCGTGGCTGACAAAATCTTCAACCCCTTCAAAGGGATAAATAGTTCCATTCGATAACTGAATTTTAGGAATGAAGGTTCTCGCTTTTCCTTGTTTGACTTGGTGTTGAAATTCGGTGAGCACGGCAGCTTCCCCCACCGTGAATAATACATAGATGGGATCCATCTTCAGAATGGTTGCCAAAGTACCTGTATTGGATGAAACCAAGTTGCCTTCATCTATAGATACCCTCCCAATTCGTCCATCTATGGGGGAACGGATTTCTGTATAGCTTAAATTTAGTTTGGCCTGTTCAAGACTGGCCTTGGCCTGCATTACTCCTGCCTGGGCTTTTAATAAGTCACTTTTGGATTTGTCCAGGTCAGATTGCGACACGGCTCCTTTTCGAACCGACTTGAGTCTCTGTAAATAGGATTCTGCATTTGCCAATATGGCGTTGGATTCAGCAACTTTGGCTTCTGCAGATTTAACTTCAATTTTATAAGGTGCTTGCTCAATGACGAAAAGGAGGTCGCCTTTTTTAATATCTTCTCCCTCTTTAAAATTTCTTTTTTCCAGATAACCTGTAACGCGAGCTACCAGATTCACCGTTTTCATTGCTGCGGTTCGCCCAACCAGTTCGAATGTCTTAATAACTCTTTTTTTGACCACAGGGGTAACCGTTACCAGGGGGGGAGGCATTTTAGGTTGGGCTGATGCTATTGTGGATTTGTCTTCGCAACTGGTAAAGAGAAACGAGAGTAGAAAAATTGTTAAAAAAGAAGCGAGCTTGTTCAATTTTTTTCTCTTAATTTAAGTTAATAACGGGGTGCTTCATTAAGCGTGTCTGCCATCAAAGGTTTCCAGCCTCCGCCCAAAGATTTATAGAGACGAATTAAGTTGGATACGACAGAGCCTTCACTGGATGCCAACTGGTCCTGGAATTGAAAAAGAGATCTTTCTGCCTCCAACACTCCTAAAAAATCGGATAAGCCCGCAGCGTACAATTCTCTAGAAAGTTCCACAGCACGGTTTGCTGCCTCAGAAGATTTGATTAGGGTAATTCTTCTAACTTGTTGCTGGGCGTAATCGATCATGGCGTTTTCAACATCTTTGACCGCTGTTAAAACGGATAACTCATACTGGATGAGGGCCTGTTCCTGTTTTTCATCTTCAATTTTTATGTTTTGACGAATACGACCTGCATTAAAAACGGGCCAAGTCACCTTTGGGCCAATTGAAAAAGCTGCGGCAGGACCCGTAAATAGACTTGCTGCGGATAAAGATTCGAGTCCCACAGAGCCAAATAAAGTCAGTTTGGGATAAAGTTCTGCTGTGGCAACACCTACGCGTGCTGTTTGTGCTGCCAGTTCTCTTTCTGTTCGTCTTATGTCGGGTCGGCGCCTTAAAAGATCTGCAGGGACACCAATTGCCACTTCAATGGGAAGGACAGGGACCGCTTTGTAAGTATCGAGCTCTTGTTTTAAAGCTCCGGGAAATTCTCCGAGTAAAACTGCCAGTCCATTTTTCCCTTGTTCAATTCCAATTTTTAAAGTGGGTACTTGTGACTTGGTATTTTCGAGGTTGTAATTGGCTTGCTCCAGAGTGAGCGACGTGGTTAAGCCAGATTCCAAACGATCTTTTACAATTTGCAGAGTTTCTTCCTGAGACTTTAAATTCTTCTCTGCGGCCAGAAGTCGAGCTTGAAAGGTGCGAATTTCAACATAGTTTATGGCGGCTTCTGCTACCAGAGAGACAAGGGTATCATTTAATTCTTCCTCTTTTGCTTCAACCGATGCCTCTGCCGATTCTACGGAGCGTTGAATGCCTCCAAACAAATCGATTTCCCAACTGGCGTCAAACCCTGTGGAATGAAGATTGTTTGCTTTGCCTGTTCCGCTTTCCTGACTACTCTGCTGGCGAGTGGTTGAGCCGGTAGCATCAATGGTAGGGAAGCGTCCTGCTTTGGCGATTCCCCTGCGGGCTCTTTCTTCTCGAATTCGAGACTGGGCTAACTTGAGATCAAGGTTGCCTTTGATCGCCCTATCAATTATTTGGGATAAGGTTGGATCTTCCAGTGTCTTCCACCAATCGCCGAGCATTTCTTGCGTGACTTTCTTAATTGGAACTGGGGGGAGGGCAGTTTCTTCACTTTCGACTTTAGGTGTTTCAATTTTTACGGCTTCCAGTTTGGTGTTGAACTTTTCAGGAACTTTTTTTTCAGGAGGAACGTAGTCAGGACCAACAGTGGCGCAGCCGGTCAAAAAAAGAACTATGAAGATTTTAAGAAAATTTATTGATAGTTTCCAAGGCATAATAAATTAGTTATAGGACCGTTTTTTTTAAACTGTATCTTACATGATTTGAAAACAAAAAAGGCTTGCGAAGCTGTTTTCGCAAGCCTTTTTAAGTTTTTATCTGCGGCGACTCGCCGCTACATTCCGACTTTTTCTCTGACCTCGTCCATGAGTTTCGCATCGATAGTCGTGGCGCCTTTTTCTACCGCATAATTGATTACGGTTTTCTTAGCCATTCCACGGACAAAGAAAGGTACTTTTTTGATTCGTTGTTCTGCTTCTTCGGTCCAAATGAGATCATCTTCGGGATTCTTGCTTTTTAGTTCTTCTTTGGCTTGAGCTAATGAGGAACTGACTGCGGCCATCGGTGCTTTACTGATATCTGAAGCGCCTCCCATTTCAACACCCAGTTTGCTGACAAATTCGGTTTCAAAATTATTGGTTAACATGGCGATCATGTGTCCACATTTTTTACATTTAAACTTCATCGTCAGGTTTTGTTTTTCTTCCGGCATGATGCCATCAACCTGCACTTCCATTTTGACATCACAAGGGATACAAAGGAATTTCATTACGCCTCCTGTTGGGACTATTTTTTGATAAATTTTTCAATATTGTCAACCGTCTCAGCGATAGCTTTGCCGGTAACAGAATCTTTAAACTCGGTGTAGAAAAGTTGCCCTGACTTGCTTTGCGACACGCGTGTGTCGAAAGGGATTTTACCGATATAGGGAATCTCTTTTCTTTCCGTTAACTTTTTTACATCGTCGCCTTCAAACAGTTTGCCTTCTTTTTCGCAATGCGGGCAAACATAGGTGGCCATGTTTTCGACAAGGCCGATAATGGGTACACCCATTTTGTTGTTCTTGGTGATCGATTTCGTAACAATATGCTGTGAGAGCATGGATGGAATCGTGATTTCTACCGCTCCTGCCAATTCCGGGATGAGTGAGCGGATGTTGTCTATTCGGTCACTTCCTGGCGGCATATCTATGAGCAGATAGTCGAGTTCGCCCCAGTTGGTGTCTGCCAGCAGTTCACGGATTGCGGTTGATTCCATCGTGCTGACCCATACAGCTGTAGCATTGGCTTCTTCGGTCCACATCACCGGTGTGTCGGCAGATTTCAAGAGCATGTCCATGGACATGATTTTGATGCCTTGATAGCCGTTACCCGGTTCTATACCTTCATCTTTGGTTTCAAGCTTGTTATTGCCAACACCGAGTAAATGACAAATGCTAGGTCCGTTCAAGTCGGCATCGAGAATTCCGACCTTAAAACCACGGTCTGCAAGGCAGGAAGCAATGTTAGCGGTGATAGAACTTTTGCCCACGCCGCCTTTTCCACTCATTAGGGCCACTTTATGTTTTATTTTGTCCAGACGGGATCTTAGTTTTGCTCCCAGCTGGGTTACTTGTCCGATAATGTCTGATCCGCCATCGCCTACTAGATCATCATATGTTTTCATGGAAAAAACTCCTGAATTTAAGCTAGAACGTATTCCTGTTTTTAAGCGGAATTGAACTTTTAATAATAAATGAAAACCCCCTAATTTAAAAGACTTTCTTTGATTTTTATGATTTTAGACTATCCCGTAAAAATATATTTTTATCGGTTATTAATATTTAGGTTGACCTTATCTATTGGACTCATTTAGATTACAGGATTCATCAATGGTAGTTCACCGTTGTGTAGCAAGTCTCAATTAAATGGTATTGGAATGGACTTAACAGAAGAAGAAAAAGCATACATTAAAGAGGAGGAAACTCTTCTCGAGACGACTCTGGAATCTCTTTGCCAGCAGTTGCCACAGGTTCAGGCGGCGACGATCAATGCCAACCAGGCGGCAAGAGAACTGACCAAACAAGTGGTTAATGAGTGGAATGATGAAGAAAGGCAACCTCTTATCTCTGATGAAGCGGTTGCACATTCCATTCTGGATATACGCAAAAATAGCGATAAGGCCCTACTGGAGCTGATTGAGGAGCCTTATTTTGGCAGGGTCACCACCCTGGAAGATGATGGCAGTGAAGTTTCTTTCTTGATAGGGAAAAAGAGCAATATTGATGCAGGGATTGTGGATTGGCGTAATGGCCCCATCGCCGCCTTGTATTTCAATTACAAGCAGGATGAAGAATTTTTCGAAGTGATCAACGACAGGGAGCGAAGCGGCAAGATAAAGCTACGGAGATCCTTTAAAGTGGAAAGTGGTCATCTGGTGCAGATAGATTCCCCTGACGGCATTTTCCGCCGTAACGAAACGGGCTGGGAAAAACTGGATGTCGACTCCGAGATTGCCGCGCATCGCTCACGTGGAATTCATGCCAAAGAAAAAAGTTTGCCGAGTATTCTTTCTTTAATCACCAAAGATCAGTTCGAGATGATCACGACCGATCCGGAACGCCCGGTCATCATCCAGGGTTCTGCGGGTTCCGGTAAGACAACGGTTGCTCTTCATCGGCTGGCGTGGTTGCTTCACGAAAACAATTCGAGCGTTAAAGCAGAAAACACCCGCGTGATTGTTATGAATAAATCGCTGGCTGTTTATGTTTCCGCTACTTTGCCTTCGATGGGAATTGATGACGTGCAAACCACCACTTTCAACAGCTGGGCTTTATCTATTATTCGCAAGTCCATGCGCACACAACCTTTTTTCAATTTCCTTAATATTCCATCCTTTGTTGAAGAGATAAAATTTTCTGAAGAGATACTGAAAGCTCTGGATGGCTTGGTGGAAAAGCAAGGTCAGGCTCTCGATGAAGAAATCAAAAAACAATTCTCGAGCCGGACGGCTCATCTGGAGAGCTGGGCGAAGAGTAAAGGTAAGTCGCTTTTACCCCGGTTGCGAGATTTCCGTCATGATGTAAAGAACTCGAAGCTCCCGGAAGCTGAAAAACAACAGAAACTGGGGTTCGTGAAGAAGCAGATTTCTAATCTGGAAGACTATTTACAGGACCTTTATAACCTGCTTTCTGATACGGAGCATTTGAAGAAATATTTGAAGCCCGATGCCAAGCTAGCTTCCAATCTTGAATATCTCAAGCGACTGACAGACAAGAACAGGCTTAAAAAGAACCTCGACTATTTTGATATGTCATTGGTGCTAAGATTGATTCAGCTTAAGAATGGCGGTTTACCAGATGGTGAAGGTGGAATCGTTTCGCTGGATCATGTCGTTATCGATGAAGCTCAGGATTTTGGTCCGGTGGAATTTGCAATAATGATGGATTCGGTGAGCGATAAACGTCAGATAACGATTGTTGGTGATGTGGCGCAGAAAATTCTCTCCGCAAGAAAATTTATCGGTTGGAACAAGGTCGTTGAATATCTTGGTTTGGATGAGGATGCCATAATTCAGTTAGAAGTTTCTTTCCGTTGTACGGTTCCCATTATGACACTGGCGCATAAAGTGGCAGGCGATCCTAAAAAGGTTGAGGGCAGGGCAGGGTCTGCGCCTGAGTGGAAGAAGGTCGAGAACTATGTTGACCTTGTTGAAGCACTTGCCGACTGGTCACGGGGATTACTGCGTTCCGATCCCTATAAACTAGTCGCGTTGATATGTCGGTATCCCAAACAGGCTATGGAGTTGAAAGAAGAGATGGAAAACTATTTGCCGGGAGAAGTGCGTCTCGGCCATAGAGACCAGTTCTCATTTGAGCCGGGTGTTCTTGTCACGAATATCCATCAAGTGAAAGGGTTGGAGTTCGATTCCGTTGCATTGGTAGAGCCGGATGAAGAAAACTATCCTATGAAAAAAGAAGAAAGCCGCAATATGATTTATGTGGGAATCACGCGAACTCAAGAAGATTTGCTGTTGGCAACGATTCGTCCTTATTCTTCTGTTTTAATGGGTCATTAAAAGGCTGAAATATTTTTGATTTAGTATTGCGAAAACCTGATTGAGGATTATATTCATTGTGGAAGGTATTTGAGACTCACCTTTAACAAAGGAGGTCCATATAGAGAAGGAAACTCCACCAAATCAGGTTAATTAAACAAATCCAATAATCCGTATATAAATATGGATACACCAACACCCACTGAGGTTTGGTAAAAATAAGAAAAAACGCGTTGAGCAGTTGCAACGCGTTTTTTATTTTGGTTTATTGAGCTAACTTTTGGGTAGCAAGTGAGTAAGGTTCCAAGAAGAAATTTAGTTTTATACAAGTTGCAGTAAGAATGCAGCTGTGGAAAAAAGATGAAAAAAAAATATCTTCTAATAATTGAATTTGAAGGCACTGCATATCACGGATGGCAGGTGCAAAAAAATGGGATTTCAGTTCAGGAAGTCGTGGAAAAAGCCCTGACTAAAATTATCAAAACCGAAACCACGATATTAAGCTCCGGCCGCACTGATGCGGGTGTTCATGCGGAAGGCATGCCTGCGCATTTTGTGACTGAATCAAAAATGAAGCCCTTAGAGTTTCTATTTGCTTTAAATAGTCATCTGCCTCTTGATATAACCGTAAAAGAAGTGCGCAAAGTTCCCATGTCGTTCAATGCCAGGGGTTCTGCAAAACGGAAACTTTATCGTTACACGATCTTAAACCGAAATCACCCGTCAGCACTCAATTATCGCCGGTCCTGGTTCATTCCTCATGAACTGGATGTTCCCGCAATGAAAAGAGCTGCGAAATATTTTGTGGGAAGGCATGACTTCACTTCATTTCGGGCGGGAAACTGCAATGCAAAAACTCCGATCCGAAATTTGGACCGTGTTGAAATTTTTAAGGAAGAGGGTTTCCTGAAAATGGAATTTGAAGGGAAAGGGTTCCTCAAACATATGGTGCGTAATTTGGTAGGAACTCTCGTTCATGTAGGCCGAAAACGTATTCCCGCGCGACAGGTAAAAACTATTCTAGAAGCTCGTGACCGACGAGTCGCGGGTCCAACAGCTCCGGCTCAAGGCCTTTGCTTGATTAAAGTGGACTATTGATTGGATGGCTCGGAAAGTTTTTTGCCGTTGGGATTGAAGATTTTGAAATGGCCCATGCCGCGTTTTGCCATGGCATATTTCAGCGCGGTTTGCATCACTCCCATTCCATAGGTTACGCTGCGGCTGAAACTAATGGAGGAGGCATCGTCAAAATACAGGGCAGGGCAGGACACCTCGCCCACCTCGAACCCGAAATACAGAGTTTGGCAAAGCATTTGGTTGTCAAATACGAAGTCATCGGAATTTTCCAACAGGGGAATAGTTTCTAAAACTTTGCGACTGAACGCCCGATAGCCGGTGTGATATTCAGATAGTTTTTGCTGGATTATTGCGTTTTCAGTAAGTGTGAGAAAACGGTTGGATGCATATTTATAAAAGGGCATTCCCCCCATCATGGCTTTGTTGCCGAGGATGCGAGACCCAATTACAGCATCAAAAATTCCTTCAGCGATCATTGAAGCCATCGGAGTAATGAGTTTGGGTGTGTACTGATAATCGGGGTGTAACATGATGACGATATCGGCACCATGGTTAAGAGCCTCTTGATAACAGGTTTTCTGGATACCGCCATAACCCTTATTTTCGGTGTGGACAAAGGTTTTGATTCCCAGTTGTTCTGCTACTTTAACGGTTCTGTCCTTGCTGGCATCGTCTGTTAAGATGACTTCATCCACGATATCTTTTGGAATTTCATCGTAGGTCTTTTGCAGGGTTTTTTCGGCGTTGTAGGCGGGCATCACAACGCAAACTTTTTTACCATTTATCATTAGTGACTCTTCTTTGAGTTTTACATCCGGCGGATATAATAAGGTAAATTTAAATTTTTACAACATCCTTTAGCCTCTTGACACTTCTGCGTGGTAATATTATCGCTGGTTTGCGATATTTGGCAAAAATTATGATTTAAGAGGAGTATGACTGTAGCTATGAAAACTGAATTTAATATTGCTGTGTTTCCGGGTGACGGGATCGGACCCGAAGTGGTTGCTGAAGCCATTAAAATTCTTAAAATTATCGAGTCTAAGCTCGGTTTAAAGATAACTTTGAATGAAGCACCCGTTGGCGGTGCAGGTTATGAAGCGACCGGACATCCGTTGCCTGATGCCACGCTGGATATAGCTAAAAAGGCCGATGGGGTTTTGTTAGGTGCTGTGGGTGGTCCCAAATGGGAGACCATTGATTTCTCTCTGCGCCCTGAACGTGCTCTTCTGGGGCTTCGGTCCAGCTTGGGGCTCTATGCCAATTTGCGTCCGGCTCGAATCTTTCCTGCTCTGGTGGACGCATCCACGCTAAAGCGAGAGGTGGTGGAAGGGTTGGATCTTCTGGTTGTCCGCGAGTTGACCGGTGGAATTTATTTTGGAGAGCCACGAGGGGTTGGCACTAATGATAAAGGTGAGCGTCATGGATTTAATACTCTGGTTTATTCCGAACCGGAAATTGAGAGAATCGGAAAAATCGCGTTTGATGTCGCACGTAAAAGAAATAGCAAGGTCTGCTCTGTGGATAAGGCAAATGTGTTGGAGGCTACAGGATTCTGGCGGGAAGTGGTGACGAATCTACATTCTCAATATTCTGATGTGGAACTTTCGCATATGTATGTGGACAATTGCGCGATGCAATTGGTTCGAAACCCCAAGCAATTTGATGTCATTCTCACGACTAATATGTTTGGCGATATTTTGAGTGATGAGGCCTCAATGTTGACGGGGTCTATTGGTATGTTGCCTTCAGCAAGTCTGGGTGAGAAATATGCCATGTATGAGCCCATTCACGGTAGTGCACCGGATATTGCGGGTAAAGAATTGGCGAATCCTTTAGCGACCATTTTATCTGTGGGTATGTTATTCAAATATTCACTGGATAAAGAAGAGCCGAACACATGGATTGAAAAAGCGGTAGAGTCAGTATTGGGGCAAGGGGTACGAACTGCTGACATCATGTCTGATGGCATGAAGCAAGTGGGAACGCAAGAAATGGGGGATTTGGTCGCCGCTGAATTGGAGAAGATCAATTGATGGAGAAAAAGGAGAAATACAATGTCGCAGTGGCTGGTGCCACGGGGGCAGTAGGCAGAAAGATGCTGGAGATTTTAGAGGAAAGAAACTTTCCCATAGATCGTCTTAAGCTTTTGGCGTCATCACGTTCTGCGGGTCAAGTTTTGCTGTTTAAAGGCGAGAAAATTAGCGTTGAAGAATTAAGGCAGGATTCCTTTACAGATATGGATATTGCCCTGTTTTCCGCCGGTGCGGGAATCAGTCGGGAATTTGCTCCTGCGGCGGTAAAATCCAATTGTGTTGTCATTGACAATAGCAGTGCCTATCGAATGGAGCCAGATGTTCCTCTGGTGGTTCCAGAGGTGAATCCAGATGCTATTGGAAACGACCCTGGGATTATTGCCAACCCCAATTGTTCCACCATCCAAATGGTGGTTGCTTTGAAACCTATCCATGAAAAATTTAAGATCAAACGTGTGGTGGTTTCTACCTATCAGTCTGTTTCCGGTTCAGGGCAAAAAGCCATAGAGGAATTAAAAGATCAGACCCAGGATTGGTTGAATGGCAAAGAAATAAAATCTAATGTATATCCACATCAAATAGCATTTAATTGCTTGCCACATATAGATATTTTTTTAGAAAATGGCTATACAAAAGAAGAAATGAAAATGGTCAACGAGACTCAGAAAATTCTCGGAGATGATACCGTTCAGGTCTGCCCTACGACGGTAAGGGTACCTGTTTTTTACTCTCATTCTGAGGCCTTGAATGTCGAGACAGAAGGCCCGATCACTGCATCCGCTGTGAAAGACCTCCTATCTTCCCAGCCGGGGGTTTGTGTTGTTGATGACCCCCAGAATAATTCATATCCACTCGCTATTGACGGGGAAGATAAAGATGAGGTGTTTGTGGGTCGAATTCGAGATGATATCTCTTGTGAGCGAGCGGTGAACTTTTGGGTGGTCTCCGATAATTTGAGAAAAGGTGCTGCCTTGAATGCAATTCAAATTGCCGAGTTACTCATTGCGCGTTAAGATTTGCCCTTCAGATTTCCCCGATTTTGCTTCCTCACTTGACATTGAATCCTCATAAGTATATAAAAACATAGTGCCTTAGGGTTTTTAGGCGACAACCTTTTCAGTAAAAATAAATTTAATAGGACATTCGTTATGGCAGAAGAACCCGGAACCGAAAATCCCCGTGGTTCAGCAGGTGGGCAAAGCCCGGAAAATCCTGCTGGCTTCGATCCCAAAGAATTTAAAGAACTGGTTAAGCTCGCTTCCCATGAGCGCAAAAATCTCCAACTTCTTGTTGAGTATTTTGAGAAGAAGTCGGAGGAAATGGATGAAAGAAAACAATTCTTTGACCGTGTGAGTGGTCAAGTCCCCGATACCCTTCGAAAACTGGATTCCCTGGATGTGCGTTTTGAAGAAATTAAAACGTTTGATGTCCGCATTCGGGATTTTCAACGAATCTCTAAAGAACTCTCCTCAAATTACAATACCTTGAAAAGGGAATTGGACGAATTACATTTGCTCAATGAGCATGTAGACCAGAAGACCAAAGGCCTGAACCAGCAACGTGTCATTGTTGAAAAGGCTAACGAGGATGCCGGTCGCTTGAATGTTCTCGTATGGGACATGGACTCAAAGGTCAAAAAGATTCGAGAAGAGGCGAAACTTATCAAATCGGCCGACCACAATGTCAATCGCCTGGAGCATATTTTAGATAGTGTTTCGAGTCAGGTTCAGGATGTGGTCAACATGAAGGAGCTTTTGAAATCTGCTTCGGGAAAAATTGGGTTGATGAAAGAAACCCTCCTAGAGTTTGATAGTAAGTATGACCGAATCAAACAGGATAAAGAAGCCATAGAAAATCATACCCGAGATACGGAAGAGCTCAAAAACGTCCTCGGGGATGTTCAATCGGACTACGAAAAGCTGCTGGGCCAAAACCCAATGATTCGGGAAACCCAGGACTCTCTCAACAGCTTGATGCAACAGATCAGTGAACTGAAAATAGAATCGAAAAATATTTCCGTTAAAAACGAAATGATACGCAGTATCACGGGTCGTTTGCGGGAGTTGGATTCAATTTCGGTTGATGTCGAAACAAAGATAGTCCGGATTCAAGATGAAAAAGCCATTATTGAAAAGACGGAAGAAAAGATCCAAAAGCTGAACTCCTTTCTCATCGATAATCTCAGTAACAAGATGAAAATTCTTAAAGATGAGATGAGGGGTATAGATGATGCCAATGAAAGAATGAGTCGGTTTAATGTGATGGCAGAGGAGGCTGAGCAAAAGGTTCAGCGCCTGGATCAAGATCTGAAAAAAATTGACACTATTGCCGACACTTTGAAACAGGTTGGGGTTCTCAACGAATCTACCCAGCAGCAGATGGATGAAATTATCCGAAAACAGCAATTAGTGGATCAGGTTGATAAAAAGATAAATGATTTGAGTTCCATGGTCATCAGTCTGGATGTGAAAATGGAAACCCAGATGCAAAGAAAAGCCCTGATCGAAAAGATGGAAAAGAAGGTGGATGGCCTTGATTTTTTCATCGAAGAGGCAAATATAAAAATTGCCAAAGTAACCAAAAAGATAGATTTTCTCGAAAAGATCGACCAGAAACTGGAAGATTTAAAATCCATGGCTAACTTGGTTGAAGAGAAGATATTGGATTTGGCGAAAGAAAAAGCTGCGAACGATGATCAAGAAAAAAGAATGAATAATATTTCATCCAAACTGAGCATTCAGGAAATCGAGTTGCGTACTCGATTCAAGGAAGTTCAGGATGCCAAAGAAGAAATCGGGAAAATTGACCAGATAAGAGGAGAGTTGGGACAGGTTACTTCAAATTTTGAAGAGAAAGTTGAAGAGCTCAATAAAGAATCAGCTCAAGTAAAGAAAACCGACGACAAACTTCAGGAACTGGATGCACTTATGAAGGATTTAAGAGCAAGACAGGAAAATCTGGACGAGAAGCAAGAGGCTATTCTGGAAGTTGAAAAGAAAATGGACCATCTGAACAATATTCTGGAGAGGACAGAAGCTCGCATCGTTAAAGTTTCCAGTAATGAAGAAAGGGTCAAGAAAACCCAGCAAGCTCTTGGTGAGCTTGAAGTTGTTATCAATCGAACGAATCAGGAAAAAGCACGGATCGATAAAGAGCGCGATAATCTTGACAAGATCAACTTGAATATAGAGAAACTAACTACTATCACCGAAGATGCTGAAACAAAAATTGATATTCTAAACAGTAAAATTAATGTACTGGATGATGTTGATAAGAGGCTGAGTATGTTGAACCTCCTTGCAGAAGACGTTAATGTCAAAGTCCAGAATCTCAAAAAAGAGGAAGCAACTATTAATAAAGCATGGGAACAAATTACAGAATTGAAATTTTTATTAAGTGAAGTAGAGAATAAGAGAAATAATCCCGGCTGATACAGAGTTGCCTGTTTGAATGGATATAGATGAATACCTTTTTCTTCTTTTAATCTAGCCTGTTTTTGTAAGATTGATATTTTGTGTTTTATGAAATTCTCCTTGAGTTCCCGTTTATGCATAGGGTAAGCCATCCTGTTTATTCCAATTCTAAATTTAAAAAACTCAGTGAAACCTTTATTAAGAGATATTTTAATATTTAATTATTCTTTTTTGCAGAAGAGGGCGTATTAATGTCAGAAAAAATTCTTGGTGTGATTGGGGGCAGCGGATTGTATCAAATGGAAGGTCTGGAGGTCACTGAGAAAGTCACGATTGACACCCCTTACGGTTCCCCTTCTGATGAAATTATTGTCGGGTCTTTGCGTGGGACCAAATTGGCTTTTTTGCCGCGCCATGGCGTCGGTCATTTTATTCCCCCTTCTGAGATCAATTTCCGGGCTAATATTTTTGCCATGAAAAAAATGGGTGTGGAGAAGATCATTTCCGTGAGTGCTGTAGGCAGCATGAAAGAGGAATATCCTCCTGGCCATTTTGTGGTGCCCGATCAATTCATTGACCGTACCCATCGGCGTATCAGTACATTTTTTACGAAAGGAATAGTGGGTCATGTGAGTTTGGCAGACCCTACTTGTGGCTCAACAGGGGACGTTCTTTTTCAGGCGGCAGAAAAGGCCGGTGCTACCGTTCATAAGGGGGGTACTTATATTTGTATAGAAGGGCCGCAGTTTTCGACGCGCGCTGAGTCGAATGTGTATCGGCAATGGGGAGTGGATGTGATAGGGATGACAAATGTCACAGAGGCCAAGCTTGCTCGCGAGGCAGGGTTGTGTTATTCCACTTTGGCATTGGTTACTGATTTTGACTGTTGGCACATTGAAGAAGAACCGGTTACTTTGGAAGCGGTTCTGGAGATCATGCATCAGAATGTGGAAAAGGCGCAAAAAGTTATAAACGAGTTGGTGCCTTTGTTGGAGAATGTTTCGTCATGTGGCTGTGCCGATGCTGCGAAGCAGGCGGTAGTCACCGACCCGAAAAAAATTCCAGGAAAACTTAAAGAAGATCTTTCAATTCTATTTGGCTAAATAAATGAAAAAAGAAAACTCCAGCGTTTTGTATTCAAGGGCTAAAAAAGTAATGCCGGGGGGAGTGAATAGTCCGGTTAGGGCTTTCAATGCAGTAGGGGGAGAGCCCCTATTTATAAAGAGTGCTAAAGGTTCACAGATCACAGATGTCGATAATAATGAGTTTATAGACTATGTGGATTCTTGGGGACCTTTGATTTTTGGACACGCTCACCCGAAAATTGTGGAGGCTATTACGCGGCAAGCCGGACTAGGAACCAGTTACGGGGCTTCAACCGAATTGGAAATAAAGCTGGCCGAAAAAGTGGTGGATGCGGTTACTTCCATTGATGTAGTACGTATGGTGAATTCAGGTACCGAAGCTGTGATGAGTGCTTTAAGGCTGGCGCGCGGTATAACGGGTCGCGACAAGATTGTTAAGTTTGAAGGATGTTATCACGGACATGGAGATAGCCTTTTGGTTAAAGCGGGTTCGGGTTTGGTTTCTTTGGGGATTCCGGAATGTCCGGGAATTGTTTCGAGTCTCGCCGAAAAAACATTGAACCTTCCTTTTAACGATGCAAATGCCGTCCGCGAGTTATTTCAAAAAGAGGGTGGTGAGATTGCAGCTTTGATCGTAGAACCTATTGCCGGAAATATGGGTGTTATCCCTCCCAACCCGGGGTTTTTAGAAACCCTGCGCGAAGAAACGAAAAAGGCAGGAGCACTTTTAATATTTGACGAAGTCATTACCGGATTCAGAGTTTCACTGGGGGGAGCACAAAAACTTTTTGGAATTACACCGGATATAACTTGTTTGGGTAAAATTATCGGGGGCGGACTTCCTGTAGGGGCTTATGGAGGCAGTAAAGAAGTGATGGATTATATTTCTCCTGTAGGTTCAATTTATCAGGCGGGCACGTTATCTGGTAATCCTCTCGCTATGGCCGCTGGTAATGTTGTGCTGAGTTTATTGTCTGAACCAAATGTTTATAATCTGTTAGAAGAAAAATCCAAGAGACTGTGTGACGGTTTGGAGAAAAACGTGAAGGAATTGGGAATATCTGCCCGCTTCACACGTGTGGGTTCGATGTTCTCCATGTTTTTTACGGATCAGGAGATTGAAAATTTCGAATCCGTAAAAACCTGTGACACAGAATTTTTTAAGCGTTATTTTAATGGATTACTAGAAGAGGGGGTTTATATTGCGCCCTCGCAGTTCGAAGCGGGTTTCATGTCCGCCATTCATTCGGATAAAGAAATCGATCAAACCATTGAAGCAAGTTATAAGGCTTTAAAAGCGGCTCAATCTTAATTAAAGAGAAAGATTATGAGTGAAATTATTGGAGTACATGCCAGACAGATTTTGGATTCACGGGGAAACCCGACTTTAGAAGTGGATGTGATGTTGGAAAGTGGTGCTTTGGGAAGAGCCGCAGTCCCATCAGGTGCTTCCACGGGTTCTCGCGAGGCGGTAGAGTTGCGCGATGGCAATGCCAAAGTATACATGGGAAAAGGGGTACAAAAAGCGGTCAAAAATGTGAACAGTAAAATTGCCGCAGAGATTGTTGGTATTGAAGTGACAGAACAGGTCTTGATGGATAGATTGATGATCGAGATGGATGGCAGGGAAAACAAAAGCAAACTGGGGGCCAATGCAATTCTGGGCGTCTCTCTTGCAGTGGCGCAGGCTGCGGCGAATGATTTGGATTTACCTTTATTTCAGTATATCGGTGGCAGTAATGCGAAAGAGTTACCCGTGCCAATGATGAATGTTTTAAATGGCGGTGCGCATGCAGATAATAATGTCGATATTCAGGAGTTTATGATTGTGCCTGTGGGAGCAAAAAGTTTTTCATCTGCATTACAGATGGGAGTGGAGGTGTTTCATCATTTGAAGGGGGTTTTGAAGAAGGGTGGATTCAATACTGCCGTGGGTGATGAAGGTGGTTTTGCGCCTGACTTGCAGTCAAATGAACAGGCTATTGAAGTTTTGATCAAGGCGGTGAAAAGTGCAGGCTATAAAATTGGTAAGGATATTCTAATTGCTTTAGATGTTGCCGCCAGTGAGATTTATTCAAAAAACAAATACACGCTTGCAGCGGAAAATATAAAACTTTCTGCGTCAGAGATGGTGGATTATTTGTCAGGCCTGGCTGCTAAATTTCCCATCATTAGCATTGAAGACGGATTGGCGGAAAACGACTGGACGGGATGGAAACAATTGACCGAAAAGTTGGGTGATCGGGTTCAAATAGTAGGGGATGACCTTTTCGTTACCAATACCAAAATCCTTGCAAAGGGAATAGAGAAGAGAATCGGTAATTCTATCCTGATCAAAGTCAATCAAATAGGAACGCTAACTGAAACTCTGGACGCTGTGGAAATGGCCAAGCGCGCAGGATATACGGCAGTGATCTCACATCGTTCAGGGGAGACAGAAGATACAAGCATTGCAGATATTTCTGTGGCCGTGAATGCAGGACAAATTAAAACGGGTTCTTTATGCAGGACAGATCGAACGGCTAAGTACAATCAACTTTTACGGATTGAAGAGATTCTAGGGGACACTGCAATCTATCGAGGAAGGGATGTATTTTATAACCTGACCTGATATCTTTTAGCCGGTAATTAAAAATTAGCCGGTAATTAAAAATGATTGTGATACTTTTATGAAAATTAATTCCAATTCCCAAAAAATAATTTTACTTAGCTTGGGATTTTTTATGCTGCTGATGATAATGGCAGTTTTTCATGAAAATGGAATTCTAAATGCCTACCGTTTCGAACAGGAACAGGTAAAAATGAAGGAAGAAAATGAGGGATTGCGGCGACAAAATGATTTACTGCGACAAGATATTGCATCCCTTAAATCAGACCCCTATGCGATTGAAAAGATAGCCAGAGAAAAATTAAACCTCGCCAAACCCGGAGACCAGATTTACAGAATCGTCTCCACCCGAAACAAACCTCCGCGTGTAAAATAATTTTAAAAATATTTTCTTTCGAAATCTCCCGCTACTTTATCCAATTTTCCGAGTGATGGGTCGCCTGTCTCATAAACCTTTTTAAATAAATGGTTATCTCTCTCCAGTTTTTGACCTCCTAACCACACCCTGTCAAGCCAAAAAAACAGGGGTTTTCGAGGAAGGGGGAATTCTGCTAAATTCTTGATTAAATGATTGATATTTTAAATTTAAGTGGTAAAGTGATTGCACCGATTTAAAGTATATGGGTTTTTTCACGGGCTCCTTGTCGAGAAGTTTTGTGAGGAAACTTATCTTCAGAAAAGTTAGTTGTGGAGGCAATTTTTCTGGAAGTCTTAAATTATAACTAATAGCCATTTTAAAATAACAATTGCTTGTTTTTAAGGAGGGAGCATGACCAAACAAGATATCATTAATCAGGTTTCATCTCGGGCCAGTTTATCCAGAGCCAAAGCAGAAGAGGCTGTGGAGACGGTGATTGAGCTAATTAAGGAATCATTAGGTCACGGTGAACCGGTTATCTTGCGTCGATTCGGAACCTTTCAAGTGCGCGCTAAGTCAAAGCGTGTTGGAAGAAATCCAAAAACTGGGGAAGAGGCTGAAATTTCTGCCCGTAAAGTGGTTCGCTTTAAATCTGGTAAGTTTTTTAAGCAGGCTGTAGACGAGGGTGAAGGTACGACTTGATCAATTCTTGGCCAAGGGTCTTACCTTCACAATAGAAGCATTGCATCTCCATAGCTGAAAAAACGATATTTTCGCTT
>JACKQG010003501.1_pt1 | contig 19206 bp, 12 predicted proteins | sample 8237621 | NCBI WGS metagenome assembly JACKQG01 (sample SAMN15677084, study PRJNA649215) | marine metagenome | biome: marine; feature: Black Sea; material: saline water; isolation source: suspended particulate matter (SPM) from the Black Sea western gyre | collected 2013-06-09/2013-06-10 | depth... | reverse complement strand
CCTGAAAAAATCAGGGCTGCCAGAGGATCAGACAAAGATCCAGCATACTCCAGTCTGTTAATATTAAAAACAGCCATATCCGCAGCCCAGCCTTCCTGGAGCTGACCGATCTTTTCAAAATTAAGGAGTTTTGCACCATTCACTGTTGCCAGTTTAAAAATATCTCTTGTGGTGACAGCCCCGGCCCCGTATTTCACTCTCTGTAACAGGAGAGCAGTCCTCATCTCTCCTAAGTAATCCGAGGTATCATTGGATGCGGAACCATCAACGGCCAGACCCACATTAATATGGGTGGGCAGCATTTCAGTTACCCTGCAGATACCAGAACCCAGCCGCATATTAGACGAAGGACAATGGGCAATGTGGGTTTTTGTATCGCTTAAGATTTTTAATTCGTCATCGTTAAAATGAATTCCATGGGCATAAAAGACATCCTCTCCTATAAATCCTGTGTCCTCCATCAGCTTCAGGGGTCTTCTGCCGTACATCTGAAGACAAAAATCATTTTCATCTTTTGTTTCCGCCAGATGGGTATGGACCAAAACCCCATACTTTCTGGCAAGTTTTACAGATTCTTTCATTAAATCCTCTGTAACGCTGAAAGGGCTGCAGGGCGCCAATACAATTTTTTTCATGGAGAGTTCAGAGTCATCATGATATTGATTTATAACCCTTTCACTGTCCTGTAAAATCTCATCATCAGTTTGAACCAGTGTATCCGGAGGGAGCCCGCCATCCTTCTTGCTCAGGGACATGGAACCCCGGGTCGGGGAAAACCGCATCCCCAATTCTTCTGCTGCCTTGAACTGGAGCCCCATGATGTCTGCCGTTACGCTGTGGGGATAAATATAATGATGATCTGTGGACGTTGTACATCCTGTCTTGAGAAGCTCACCCATGGCAAGCATGGATGATGTATAAATGGCTTCTTCATCCAGATGTTTCCATATCTCATAAAGATAGACCAGCCACTCAAATAGTTCTGCATTCTGCACCTTGGGAAGATTCCGGGTCAGTGTCTGATAAAAATGATGATGGGTATTTACAAATCCGGGTACAACCACATGGGTGGAACAATCGATAATCCGGTCATCCTTGGATAAGGAAAGGGATGAGGAAAGGGACAAGGAAGGGGAGGAAGAAAAATCAATATTTTTAGCGATCTTTGCCACCCGATTGTCCTCAATCAGCAAATCATATCCCCTAAGTCCCTTCTCGTGACACGACTTAAGTATGTAATAGCAATTTTTTAATAATATTTTGCTCATAAGCTTTTTACTCCTTGTCAGGGTGTATACTTTTCTCAACTGCTTTTAAAATGTTCTGATATCCAGTACACCTGCATAAATTACCGGCATGGGACTTTCGTATCTCATCTTCTGTGATTTTTTCCCCCGTACACTTTTGGGTAAAAGATGTGGTTGCCATGATAAAACCCGGGGTGCAGAAACCGCACTGCACAGCCCCTTCATCCACATAGGCCTGCTGTACCCTGGACAATTTCCCGTTTTTTGCTTCCCCTTCAATGGTCCGGATATTTTTGTTGTCTGCCCAGATGGCAAGGTAAATACAGGAATCCACTAAAACCTCGTCCACCAGGACAGAACATGCGCCGCATTCACCCACCCCACATCCCTGCTTGGCACCGGTAAGACCTAAGTCTTGTCTTAAAACCTCAAGCAATGATTTTCTCATGTCAATATAGAGTGTTCGCGGTCTTCCATTTATGGAGAATGTGATTTCCCTGAATGTTGTCATCTACACCTCCTCCCCGGCTCTTAGCAAAGCCTCTTTTGTGGCTCTTTTTGAGAGCTCTTTTATAATATTCATCCGAAAATCTTTTGTGGCCCGCCAGGAGGTTCTCGGGCTCACGTCGGTCTCAATGGTCTGTGATATCTCATCTAAAAGACTTTTTGAGACTTTCCTGTTTATCACTGACTTTTCTGTTTTCGGGCAGCGCATGGGAACAGGGCCTGCTACACCATATGCTATTCGATAGTCTTCTATGATATGTTTTTTGGTTTTCAGACTGACGGCGCATCCTATGGTGGCAATATCCATGGCATTTCTCATGGCATATTTATAAAAATATCCAAAATATCCTTGATAATTTTCAGGTGTGATTTTGAATGTGGTCAGGATCTCACCCTTTTTTAAATCCACCTTGCCGGGTCCCAGATAAAAATCTGAAACTGGAACCTGCCGGGTCGTGCCTTTCCCCCGGATCTCTAAAACAGCATTCAATGCAAAAAGAGTTGAGGCGCTGTCTGCGCTGGTGACCCCATTGCAATTATTCCCGCCAATGGTGGCAATATTCCTGATCTGCGGCCCGCCGATACTTTGGACTGCATCGCAGAGCATGGGGATATGCTTTTTGATGATGTCTGATTGAATAATGTCTGTGAATACAACACCGGAACCAATAAGAATATTATTTTTTTCATCCTGTTGGATAAAATTTAATTCTTCCAGGCTATGGATATCCACAAGCTCGGAAAATCCCGGCTTTCCATTTCTCAGTTTAATCAACACATCCGTACCGCCGGCAATGAGCCTGGCATCAGGGTTTTCCAGCAAAAGCGCAATGGCATGGTCTATTGAATTGGCTTTCATATGTTTTTTTAAATCAAACATCTGCATCTCCTTTTGAAACCATCAGCCCGTTTTTTTTAAATGCCGTGAATAATTTGTGTGGCGATATGGGCAGGGAGTTGATACTGACTCCGGTTGCGTCAAGCAGGGCATTTCTTATGGCCGGCGGTGGCGAAATAACAGGAGGTTCGCCAAGGGATTTATTTCCATAGCCCGAAGTGGGTTCAAATGTCTCCACAAAATCATGGTGAATCTGGGGAAGATCCATGAATGTGGGAAATTTATAATCCAGAAGATTGTTATTGTAAATATAACCAGTTGCAGGATTGATCATAAGTTCTTCTGAAAGTGCGGCACCGATCCCCATGAAGACTCCTCCATGAACCTGGCCTCCGGCTTGAACAGGGTTCAGGATTATGCCTGAATCGTGGACATTGATAATTTTATTGATTTTGATTTTACAAAGAGGGATATCAACTGTGATATCAACAAAGGTACAGCCAAACACGGGAGCGTTGGTTGTTGTTTTGTGTGAGACATCTGCCGTCAGTTGACATCCACGCTCTTTATGATAAAAACTGTCAATGGCAAGGGTTTTCATATCCATGAGAAACGCATTGGTATGGGTATCCACAATCTTGCCGTTTATAATATTGAGATCCCTGGCTTTTTTTCCTGTCATTAAACCGGCATGGTCAAGAATCTTTTTCTTTAAATCCGCGGCTGCCCTGAAAACGGCATTGCTTACGACATAGGCCTGCCGTGAAGCATAGGCCCCCGTGTCAAAAGGAGATACATCAGTATCCTGGGTCTGGACCACCCTTACATGTTCATAGGCAAGCCCCAGGGTCTCGGCCGCCATTTGAGCTACAATCGTATCCGATCCCTGGCCGATCTCCGTGGCACCTACCATTACATGGACTGTACCGTCCTGGTTTAAGGAAATTCTAGCCCCTGCAATTTCAACACAGACAGGATATGTCCCGGATGTATAACTTAAGCAGGCCACGCCAAGACCCTTTCGAATGGGTCCTGATTTACACTTTTCATATTCTTTCTTTTTTTTGTCCCAGTCCATGAACGCTTTGCCTTTAAGCAGGCAGTCGGCAAGGCCGCAGGAAAGAATTTTTTTGCCGGATAACAGGTTGATATCGTCTTGGCGGGCAATATTTTTAAGTCTGAATTCAACAGAATCCATATTGATTTTCCTGGCTGCATCTTCTGTTGCACATTCAAGGGCATAAATGACCTGGGGTGATCCATATGCTCTCATGGCACCTGCCACGGGAATATTGGCATACAGGGTCCTTGCATGAAACTTGGTGGCCATGCGGGGATACAAAGAACTTTGTTTGCTGCCTCCGGCGGCGGCAATGGCATGACCATGGGAAGCATACCCTCCCGTGATGGAGATGGCATCCATTTTTCTTGCCACCATGGTGCCGTCTTTCATGACTCCGGTTTTTACATTAATATGAAAAGGATGACGATTCCTTGTGCCTGTCATGCATTCTTCCCGGGACAGGTTGATCTGAACCGCCCTGCCATCCAGTTTTAAGGTCAAAAAAGCAACCATGGGTTCAAGCACCACATCCTGTTTGTTGCCAAAGCCGCCCCCTATAAAAGGTTTAATGACGCGAACCCGACTTAAAGGCATATTCAGGGCTTCACTCACAATTCTTCTGACAATATGGGGAATCTGGGTAGAGGATACAATAACGATTCTGTCAAGATCATCCATGTATGCATAGGCAATATGATTTTCAAGATGGCAATGCTGAACCATGACGGTTTCAAAATTACCTTCAACCACATAATCTGCCTTTTCAAGGGCATCATCCACATCGCCGCTAATAACCTGAAGGTCACGCGTTGAATATTGGTGCTCCCCCACTATATTTGATGAGCCTTTGTGAATCTGTCTTGCATCTTTTTTTAATATATCTTCAGGCAGGATAAGGGGTGTGTATTCATCATAGGAAATCTCTATGAGCTGCAAGGCTTTGCTGGCAATAATTTCATCCTGGGCTACCACTATGGCGATTTCATCTCCCATGAACCGGATATCCCGGGTCAAAAGCAGCCGATCTGCCACATCCTGATGGTCTGGGTCTATGGAAAAAGGATGACCTGCAGTGGCAAATTTGTTTTCAGGGACGTCTTTAAAAGTGAAAACAGCTTCTACCCCTTCCAGAACCTTTGCTTTCTCTACATCAATGTTCTTTACACGGCCATGGGCAATGCTGCTTCTAAAGTATCTGGCAACAAGCATACCTGGTTTGTATAAATCTTCGGTATACTCTGCTCGGCCTGTGACCTTAGCGATTGCATCTATACGGTTTACTGATTTGCCGATTGCCATGATTGACAATCCTCCTTTTATCTATTTACAAAAAATTGCTTAAGGGACTTATACAAAAAGCCAAGCTCCAGGGCCTCGGACAGATCAACCTCTTGATTTTGCGGGGCTTTATCCTGTTGGGCTTTAAACTCTACTTTCATAACCTTGAAGCTTTTTTTATCCAGTATAGCCGTTATTATTTTTGAATCATAGGTATAGGTATCTTTGTTTTCGGTTAATGAGACCTGCTCTCTGTTATTTCTTTTAAAAATTGAATGATTTTCCATAAAATAAGCGGAAGATCCGTTTTTAGAATCAGTCTCAAAGTCAGCCTCAAAATTAGATCGGGAAAGATAAAATTTGGGTTTTTCAATATAGGGTGATCCAGATGTTGGACAAAAGGTGGTACAATTGCCGCATTCATTGCAAAAATCTCCTATATTTATCACCTGATGGGTCTGGGAAACTATAAATGCACCAGCCTGCTCGACAATGGCAATATCATTTTTATAAATTGCTTTATATGTCTGGGCCTTGAAAGGTACATTCTTGTACGAAACATTTGCACGATTGGGACAAACTATTGTGCAGATATTGCATAGCGTATCGCAGGAAAGGCATCTAGCGGCTTCTTCAATTGCCATCTCTCTGGTCATTGTCCGGGAAACAAGATCAAACCCGGACCGTTGTGATAACCTGAAGGTCACACGCAGATCTGTTTCCAGAAGATCAGGACCAAAGATCCTTTTGGCCAGTTTTTCCTCTAGCTTGTCTATATCTCTTTTCTGGGATTTATGGTCAAAAAAAACGTTGCCGGAAATAGCAGCATCCGTCATGATGCTGTTAACCGCTTTCTGACCATCTCCAATGGCCCGGATCAAGGTTGATGCACCCCTTATGGCATCGCCTCCTGCATAAACCTTTCCAAGGTTTGTCTGGTATGTTTTGGGATCTGTCTTGAATTCCTGGTCTGTCAAAAAGGGGATTACAACCTGTTGACCAATGGCAGATATAATCGTGTCGGTTTGAATTACAAATTCAGAGCCTTCAATCACAACGGGCCTGGGTCTTCCGCTTGAATCGGGTTGTACCAAAGACATTCTATGGCATCTTATTCCGGAAACCCGGCCGTTTTTTGACATAACACTTTGAGGGGCCACAAGCTCTTGAATCTCTATGCCTTCTGCCATTACTGCATCGATTTCTTCCAGGTCTGCGGGCATTTGCCTTATGCTTCGCCGGTATAAAATAGTGACTTTCCCCTTTTCCCCTGCCAGTCTTTTTGCAGCCCGGGATGCATCCATGGCAGAATTCCCGCCACCAATAACCACAATATTCTTTCCTATTTTATTGCCTTTCCCTTGTCTTAATCCTCTTAAAAATTCAAGCTGGTCATATACCCCTTTGGCATCAGAGCCTGGGATATCAAGCTGGTACGCTTTTGTGGCTCCCACACCAATATATACATAATCATATTTTTCTTTGATTGCCGCAAAAGACTTCTTTTCAATATTTTTTCCATAGTGAACATTAACTCCCAGAGAAATGATCCTGTCAATATCCTTTTGGATGCTCAGGTCGTCAAGCCTGAAGCTGGGGATTGCATCTGCCGCCATTCCACCGGCAAAATCCTTTGCTTCAAAAATATCCACGCTGAATCCGTTCATGCGTAGGAAATAGGCGGCGCTGAACCCTGATGGGCCTCCGCCGATTACTGCAGCAGTCAGATGATTATTTTCCAGAGGTGTAAGCTCGGGGATTTCAGGACTGTTTTGTGCAACAAAGCGTTTGATTTCTCTGATTTGAAGAGGAGAGTCATAATTGATCCTGGTACATTTCTGTGTACAGGGATGATCACAGATCATGCCCTGGACATTGGGGAAAGGATTTGTTTGAAGAATGACGCGAAACGCCTCTTTAAACATGCCTTTTGATGTGTAATACATATAGGAGGGCACATCCTGACCCGCAGGGCAGGTGGATTTGCAGGGTGCATGGATACAGTCAAAAGGATCAAGTTTCCGGCTGGTTTTTATGGTTGACCAGGGAAAAGTTTTTTTCCGGTATTTTTTACTATTTTTTACTATTTCTGCATAATCCTTGAGATTGACCAAAGCAGCACTTTTTTCATCATCAATGCCAGTAAAATGGTTCTGTGCAGTCTTCTTTATATACTCTGAAATTGATGATGCATGGCTTTGAGCAAATGCATTTTTGATCGAGGATAAATACTGGGCAATCCTTCCATACCCCCCGGGTTTCAAAAGGTCCGAGCATATGGTCACAGGCTTAAGACCACATGAAAGAATGTCCGGCAGATTAAAGCAGTCTGCACCTGCTGAAAAGGAAATATCCAGATTTCCATTGAACTCATTCTGCAGTTTTGAAGCAAGATTTATGCTGATGGCATGAAGCGCTCTGCCGCTCATATAGAGCATTGGTTCTTTTTCAGGAAGCAATGCGCGGGTGTTATGGGTCTCAAGCGTATTTGTCAGCTTGATATTGAATTCAACATTTGAGGCCCGGGCTTTTTGTAAAAGGTTGTTGATCAGCTTGACCCCGGCATCATATTTAAGATCGTGGTCAAAGGCAATATCCGGAACAATGGTATCAAACCCCAGCCTATTGTTTAAAATATCCCTTAATTCGAACGGTCCCAAAAGGGTGGGATTTAATTTTATGGTGGTGGAAAGTTTTCTTTCTTCAACAAAATAACGCCCGATCTTCTCGACTTCATCCGGAGGACAGCCATGCATTGTGGAAATGGTGACATTATCTGATATGGTTGAAGGAATATCAAGATCAGCCGCTTCAGGGAATATACTTTGGGCAATTTTCATTTTTTCATCAATGATTGTTCCTGCATCTGCCATGGAATCTAAAAATTTTTGAACTGTCGGACTTAAAATACCTTCTAAATTATAGCCCACACTCATGTTGAAGATAAATCCCGGATCATTTTCCCGGCCCGATTGAAGCTGTCCGAGCAAAAGCCTTTTCTTTAAAATATATATGGCAATGAAAGCGTTGACATATTCATTCAAGGATTGTTCAAGTTTGAGCTCCTGGGACCATTCGCAATTATAGCCTTCATCCTCCATATTGATGCAGGGCTTTGTTACCTCAAGTTGGTCCAGAACCTGGATTGTTTTCAATTCAATATATCTTGCACCGGTCAGCCATGATGAAACAATATTCTGTGACAATTGTGTGTGCGGCCCTGCTGCAACCCCGACGGGTGTTTCTAAAACTCGTCCGTATTGATTAATTCTGAAAATATCACTTTCAGACGGCTGGAAAAAAAATGACTTGGGAATTCCAAAAATTTTGCTTGTCTTTTCATCTCGTTTAATCCAGCTTAAAAGCTGTTCCAGGGAAAGGCAGGTAAATCTGTCACTCATAACGCCTCCATATTATTTAGGACCTCAATTTATTTCATTTGAGGTCCTTATTTTAATTTTTTCCAGAGTTTGTTTCCCATTTCTCTGGCAAACCTTAAAATATCTTCTTCATTGCCCGTCACAAGCTTTTTGTCTTCCACGATCAAACGGCCTGAAGAGATAACACTTTCCGCATGGGATGAATCAATGCCATAGACAAAGTGACCTAAAAAATTATCCTGATTCATTATTGTGGGTGCATTGTAGTCAAGGATCACAAGGTTGTTTTCATTGTCTCCTTGAAAACCATTTTCCTTGATAAACCTGTGAATATTCCTGAATCGTTCATAGATACCGGGAAAACTGATGCCTTCGGTTCCCAGCCCCTGATAGAAAGTTGCCTTTGCACTTCTAAACATATCCGAATGCATACCGTCAGTACCCAGCATGATGCGATCTCCATAATTTGCAACATCAGCAAGTCCGACATTATTGTTCAGATTGCTTTCAACATTCTGTGCCACCCAGACCTTTGATTCTCTCAGAATAGTTTTTTCATTTTTATCAAGGTGTATACAATGCGCAAAAACTGATCCTTTCAAATCAAGACCGCCGGCATCATAAAGCCGCTGAACCACACGCTTATTGTGGTTTTGCTGACAATGATCCTGATCTGACATATCCTCGGCTACGTGGATATGGATACCAGTATTATAATCCCGGGCAAGTGTGATCGCTTTCTCAAGACAGGTGTTTCCCACGGTGAAAGAGGCGTGAAGCCCCACATGTCCCTGGTTTCCCGCTTTAAGATAATTCTTTGTTTCCGCAAGGCCCTTATCCCTGATTTTCTCACCATCCCGGTCGGAAATTTCATAGCAGAGCAAATGGGAAAGACCAATGGAGTCAAAGGCTTCCTTGATGGTAAAAAGTGACCCTTCAATATTAAAAGGCGAGGCATGATGGTCGATAACAAAAGTGACACCGTTTTTGGCACAATAAAGTGCAGAGGCCAAAGCACTTGCTTTAATCATTTCAAGGTCAAGATTTTTATCCAGATGCCACCAGACATATTTGAGTATTTCAATAAAATTTTCAGGTGTTTTAGCAGGCGCAGGCATCCCCCTTGCCAGGGTTGAGTAGATATGATGGTGACCGCATCCAAAAGATCTGGTAACAAATTTGCCTTTGGCATCCACTACCTTTGCCGGATCGCTGGGGAAAATGGGTATGCTATCAATCAGCTTTATGCCACCGTCCTTACCTTCGCTGACTTGGATGTCAGTATTTGTGAAGGTCAGATTCTGCCAGTCAATAAATCTTGCATTTTTAATATAAAGGGTCATTTTATAATCGATTTTCCTTTACTTTTGTGTTTTCAGATACACGAAACATTATCTTATCAGAAACGGGTCCAATAAAAAATCAAGATTATTCACATTGTCACAGCATTTTATAGAACTATGGAAAAAGAGGATGGAAAAAGGTGAGATGAAAAATCATCCCGCCGTTCATGAAAAGATTAAAATTCCGGCCCGAAACTTGTAATGTAAATTGTTTCAGAATATCCTGCTTATGGGATCTTCAAAAAGCATATGTTAAAAAATGCCCGTCAGCCTATTTGCTTAATACCTCCGGTGATAGAATACTTCCATGGGCATCCTTTAATGCCAGAAGCGCCTTTTTTTGTTTGTCCAGAATATCAAACAGGGTTTGGGGAATTCCCTGTTCTTTAGCATAGGCATCCTGCTGAAGTTCAATCCTTTTGATAATATTATCCAGGTATAAGGAAAATTGTTTTGTGTACAGCTCTTTTGTGTATTCCTTATCAATAATCTGTTTAAACAATGATTTTAAATCATCATATCTGGGAATATTCCCAATAGGGGTTACAATATAATCTATTTCATTATGGGCATATCGTTCAAGCCAGGAGAGCCATACTTTTACATCTTTTTTTTCTCCTAAAAGCTTAGGGGATTTTCCACCCCTGGCCTTGTCGCTGAGAAAGTAATTGAGACCTGCCATAACAGGCTTGTACTCGTCTTTAATTTTGTCACTTCCAAAGAATTTAAACTGGGCATCCATATAATCCTTCAAAGCACCAGGGATAAAGGGTGCATTGGCCCAGGGCGCTCTTTTAACACCCGTTACGCCGACTTCTGTTGCTGTGGAAGCGGAAACAATACAGGCTCCGATAACAACGCCTTCATCAGAGTTTTTGGCTACCCAGACCGGCGGCATGGTGTCAGCATCCCGTCCACTGTATGTAAAAACTCTTGTCAGGGCGCCCTCAGGGTTTTCTGCTTGCTGGGAATAATTTTCAAGGGAATCGCAACTTAATGTGGAGCGGGAATTAGGATGAGAAACGGGGATGGGTTTCCCATTTTTATCTGTTTGACCTTTATACCAGTCACCCTGGAAATTAAAACCTTTGTCTGGTTGGTCTTCGTTATTGCCCACCCAATGGGGAACCTTATTTTCATCAATGAGCACATTGGACCAGATCACTTCGTGTCCGGGTTGTCTTAATACCTTCATAAGCATAGGGTCGCCTTCAAGATTAACATCTTCAACAATACCGAAAATACCGCATTCTGGATTGACAGACCGGATGCTGCCATCATCTGCGATCCACATCTGGGCAAGATCATCACCGATAAAGACATTTCCTGCCATGGCCGTGGTGGTCTTTCCACATCCGCTGGGGGCGGCGCCTGCAAACCAGGTTACGCGATTATTGAGCCCGTGGATTCCTGTGATAAACATATGCTCTGACAATTCTTTGCCAAAATTTCTATACACAGCCTTATCCACGGCAAACCTATGATTCCCTTTTTTAAGCAGCAAGGTATTGCCGGCATAAGTACATTTCCAACTATATGTTGTCATGAATTTGCGATCCATTAAAACCCTTGCATCTGGCAGATCCTGGGTCCTGTTCAAGCCTTCGCTGTGAATATTTGTAAAAAAATGACCAAGGGCTTCAACTTCCTTGTCAAAATCAGCATAGGCATTTCTATAGAGAAGTTCTGCGCTATGGGCAACATAAGTAGAACTTGTAATTTCCAGAGCTGGATTTGATACAGGAGAGCCCACAGGACCTCTTATATAAAATCCAATGATCATGGTCATGTCTTTCATTATATCAGTCATATTGGATCTGACTTGTTCAAGGGCAGTGGGCCTGTCCATCCTGTTTGCAAGAGAACTGACAAGGTCTTCTGGATTTGCGATATAATAGGTCCTGTCAACTATTCTGCCCTGTTCGTCGGCCAGGTCAAAATGAATGGTATGACCTTCCATGGCAAGAGAGCTTTCTTCCTTTTTTTCAAGGGCAAGAGTTCTGATAAATTGCCTGTCTTCGGATGATCCAGTATTGACAAACACTTTAAAAGGATTGCAAAGAACAATTGAAGCAGCAATCCTCTTTAAGACTTCAGGGTGCTTGATTTTTAAAATCCGGGTTAAATGCTCATCATCCATATATTGTTTAAATACAGCTTTGGCATTCTCTTTGGAATTCACTTTTCCAAGTTCATTAATAATATCAATATCATTGTCTGTATTAAGCATTTTATTAATTGTCTCCAAACTTATTGTTATCAAAAGGACTTTGTATTCTTCTAACATTAAATTGTAAAAAATCAAATATTATCTTATGTTTTTTTAAAAAAACTTAGATTGTGTTTTTCTGATAATCAGTATAAAACCTTTATGGTAAAAGCTTATAAAGGCCTTGAGGTAAAGGAAAATCATGGTTCAAAAAATATTTGCTGATTTACACAATCACACAACAGCCTCTGATGGGGATTTTATACCCGAACAATTGGTTAAAAGGGCAAAAGCCCTTGGAATAAAGGCGATTGGCATTACTGATCATGACACCTTGGAAGGCTTGAAAAATGCAGTGTTGGCAGGGGAAAAATATAAAATTGAGGTAATCCCCGGTGTTGAGGTTTCTATCCGGTTTAAACGATCTTTTTTTACGGGCACATTGCATTTATTGTGCTATTTTAAATCAGCCAGACTTTTAGACGATAAGTTTGTAAAAGACTTTCAAAATGTTCTGGCTCAGGGAAGAGGAGGAAATCTTTCAAGGGCAAGGGTTGATGAAATCAATAAAAATTTTGGACCGGCCGGGAAAACAGCTTTATTAAAAAGGGATCTGGCATTTGAAGATATATCCGCTTTCAGCAATAATGCAACAAGACGGCATTTTGCACTTGCTTTAAAGGAATTTTTTGGGATTATGGATATGGATATTATCAATACAATAATTGGAAACAACAGCCCGGCCTATCTTCCTTCCGGAATAAAATTAGAAGAGATAATTCATTTTATCAGGGACAATCACATACTTGCAGTCCTGGCCCATCCGGCAGCCGGATCTTTCACGGGCAAAGGGCACTATAAGGAAGTTTTGCCTTCCCTTGAAATTGTAAAACAAATTTTGCCGGAATTTATTGCCGCAGGTATTCAAGGCCTGGAGGTCTATTATCCTGGTCATATTAAAGAACACCAGGAGTTAATGAAATCCTGGGCTGAAAAATATAATCTTTTATTAACAGGCGGATCAGATTGCCATGATGGAATAGAACGTCCTGTTGGAGTGAGCGGCATATCTGAATCAGAATATATAATATTTAAGGAGTCATTGGCATGAGAAGAAAAGAAAAAGAGATTACAAATCGAGAAGAGATTGAAATAATTTTAAAGCAAAGCCATGTCTGTCGACTGGCAATGGTGGATGAAGATAAGCCGTATCTGATCCCGATGAATTTTGGCTATAGTGATGGATGTCTTTTTTTCCATTGTGCAAAACAAGGACGAAAGATTGATTTACTTAAAAAAAATCCCAACATTTGTTTTGAGGTTGATGAACTTATCCGGTTAAAAAAAGCGAGTCTGGCATGTGACTGGGGTATTGATTTTAAAAGTGTGATTGGATCGGGGAAAGCCCAATTCCTGGAAGATTCTGATGAAAAGATACAGGCATTAAATATAATTATGTCACAATATTCAGACCGTTCATTTGAATATCCGGATGAGATGCTTGAAAAAACTCTTGTGATAAAAGTTGTCATTGATGAAATGACGGGGAAACAATCTTAAAATAATTATAAGAATGGGAGGAGTTGTTCTTGTTAAGAGACAATATGAGTGAAAGTATAGATAAAACTAATTTTTTGGATCTTAAGTCCTGTGACCCTGAAAAAGTAATATCAAGAACGGGCTGCAAATTTGATAAAATCAAAGAGCAATATTTTGTAGATATATGGGGGTATACATATTGTGTGGATTTAAATAAATATGAAGTCAGGCCTGAAGGACCAGGTTTGAAACCCCATCACAATTGTTTGTACTTATTTATTTTATATTATCTGATGAAATCAAAAAATATGCTTCCTTCAGGGGTCTGGGTGTCTGAAAAAGATATAAGGGGCGGGGCGGCTTTCTTCAGGGGGCCCCACACTATTCCAGCGGATTTGATTACAGCAAGATTTGGGGAGGATATAGATCTTTTTAAAAAAGGCTGTGAAAAATTAGGCGGTATCCCAATTGAACTTGCAGATGCCGCTTTTTTATTTAAGATTACACCGACTATCCCCGTTGCTGTGCTATATTGGCAGGGCGATGAGGATTTTCCAAGTGAAGCAAAGCTGCTGTTTGACAAAAATATTGAACAGCATTTGCCCCTTGATATCATCTATGCCCTGGCTGTTGAAGTTTGTAATGCCTTTGGGTGAATAAAGGCTATTTAGTGACCGACCGAAAACTCCGAAATATAGTTTTCCAATTTTGGTTAGAGATTTGCAACTATCCGAGAATGTTTTAGGATTTAGGATTTAGGTTAAAACTTAAAACCTAAATCCTAAGACTTAAAGCCATGCCTGAACAAGGTTTTCGTTCAGGTATTATTTAAACGCATCAAGTAAAGAAATTGCCATATCCTGAACATCTGCTTCATTGAAACAATAGCGCATATCAAGAAAATTGTTTCGAAATTTTATGATATCGTTTTTAACGGCAGATCCTTTTTTAATGAGATCTGCCATTAAGCCTGCAAGGGTTTTAAAATCTTTTTCTTCCATGCCAAACCGCGTCATTTCAGACACGCCCATCCGAAGGGCTCCTGAGGCTGTAAATCCTTCTTCAACAGGGGTGGCCTGGTAGTTGACAATGATATTGTTTTCTTCAAGTTGCCGGGCTATTTTTGCCCCTTTCCCATAGCCGACGTTCAAAATGACCTGATGGGTTTCAGTAAAAGAGATGTCAGGATCTCCGGCCACAGAAAGTCCCTGTTCCTTTAATGCAGCGGCAAAGGCCTTGGCATTTGAAATCACAGCTTTCTGGTAAACGTCTTTAAAATGATTCATTTCATAGGCGGAAAATAAAAGCCCTGTCATGGTGCCTAAATGGTGGTTGCTGACACTGCCTGGAAATGTTCTTCTCTGGACCGCTTCCCATATTCCATATTCCATATCTTCTTCATTGAAATCAGATGCAATTACACCGCGCTGGGTACCAAAATAGGTTTTATGGGTGGACCCCGTTACTATATGGGCACCTTCTTTGAACGGTTCCTGGAAATGTTGGCCGTAAAGTCCCAGCACATGGGCCATGTCATACATTACAATGCAGGACGGGGCAAATTCATCCACAAGGGCTCGGATTTGTGCGACAGGCTCTTTATGGATAATCATGCTTTTCCCAAGAATGGCAAGCTCTGGTTGATGCTCCTTTATGATGGCCTCACAGGCGCGGATATCCATTTTATAGGGGTTGTCCTTTTCCACGGGGAAATTAATAACAGCTGGTTTCTCTGTCTTGGGATCTCTTGCCACAAAATCACGAAGCGCTCCCATGGGCTGTGCACTTAAGTGTCCTCCCTTGATAATGTGGTTGTTCATGATTTTACGGATTCTTCTCTGCTCATTTTTCCTGTCCGCCCGGTTAAGAAAATCCACAAGTGCACTGAAAACGGCTGTATTGGCCATTTGACCGGATATAACCCTTGATTCGATATTTCTACACCCAAGAAAGTTTGAAAATTCCTTATTTAATAGGTTTTCAATCTCCCGGATAAAATCTGTTCCCTGGTAATAAAAAACATCTTCTCCGGCAAAAGCCTTGATTTCTTTGTGCTCTGCATACCGGTTTACAGGGTCGCTGATGGACAAAAGCCTTGACATGTATGACTGGCTCATTTCAGACGGTATCAGGTTGATACACTCTTTCTGGCGCCAGGTATGATTATTTAATGCCTTTGATAAAAGCCGCCGGGCAAGTTTTGGATAGCTGTCGTCTTCCTTTGCCTCTTTGATGGATGTCAACTGATCATGGGGGATGGACCGGACAAAGGGCGGTGCTTCCGAGCTCATATGATAGGGAACGACAATACTGTCGCATCGTTTTTTCCTTATTTCTATTTCAAGTATTTCACCCTCAGAAATTGTGCTGTCGATCAATGCCATGGCAACGGCTCTTCTTTTCGGCTCTTCTTTAAATTCAGAATTCAGCCCGCTTCCTTCGGGCTCCTGAAATGGGATCATGGTTCCTGATGTTATATATCCCACGTGCCGGTCTTTTAAAAACACCTTGTATCCTTCCCTTGCAATTCCTTTCCCCGTAATGGCAAGGGGCATAACCATCCTGGACAAATGGGAAATATCCTCAAATTTTTGATCTGTAATATTCTTGAAGGCAAGGTATTGTTGATAAAGGGCATTCTTGCCTATAAAATCCCCTTTAAGGGGGGAGAAACTGACAGCAAATTTGGATAATTTTGATGCAAACAAAGGGATTTCATTCCCGTCATGATCCATGCCCAGTTCATGACCATATAAAGGCAGACAGGCCTCCAGCCGTAAAGTGTCCCTTGCACCAAGCCCGATGGGAAGAGCACCTTTTTCCAATAAAAGGTTCCAGATAAAAACAGCGGTTTTGTTTTCAATGAAGAGTTCAAATCCCAGAGGTTCTCCTGTGTAGCCGGTTCGGGCAAGACAGGTCTCAACACCTTTGATATCCACAATGCTTAAATTATTTCTGGCAGGCTCAGGCAGTATGCCGCCAGTTACAATCTCCTGTATAATGGATTTGGAAAGGGGGCCTTGCAGGGAAATCATGGACATCTCAAAGGTTTTATCCACCATTTCAATATCCTGAAACAAAGACAGATGTTTTTTAAAATGTGCCACATCTTTTTCCCGGTTTGAAGCATTGACCACCAGCAGATACTCCTCTGGCTTAAACCGGTATAAATAAGCATCATCAATGGCGCCCCCGTTCTCATTCTGGATCAGCGTATACTGACTTTCACCAACTTCCAGGGCCAGGGCATTGTTGGTCAGGACATACTGCAGAAAAGGTATAGTATCTTTTCCAGTAAAATAGAGTCTGCCCATGTGTGAAACATCAAAGATACCGGCTTTTTTACGGGTTGCCATATGTTCATTAATGATGCCTGCAGGATATTGTATGGGCATTTCCCAGCCCCCAAATTCGACTATTGTTGCATCAAGATCCTGGTGTTTATTGAAAAATACAGTTCTTAGAAGTTCGCTCATAAGGTTCTCTCTTAATAAAATAATGGTTTAAAACAAAAAATATCAATATTCTTTATAAGGAAAAACCCTAATAAAAACAAAAGGATCTGTCAATATGTATCGGATTTGTTCTGATAAAAACCAATGAGAATAGAGATCAGGGCGGCAAAGGTGCAGAATCCTGATATCAGGCAGATGGGCAAAAGTCCATACTTTGACCAGATGATACCACCTGAAAAAGCACCGGCAACACGTCCGATTCCGGCAATGGCAAAAAATGCAGACATGGTTGATGCCCTTAGTTCCGGCACCAGTTCTGTGGATAAACTCATGGAGGTGACAATGGTGAATTCAAAGAAGAAAAAGACCAGAAAAAGTCCTGCCAGAACATAAGCCAGACCGATATTCAGAAGCGGCAAAAGAAAATAGGCGCAGGCGCACAGGGATACCCCGATGATGATGGATTTTTTTAACCCGATCCTGTCGGAGAAAAACACGGTGCAGCCTTCCCCCAAAATTTCGGAAAGCCCTATGAAAACAGTTCCAAACCCGATGGCTGCCAGAGAAAGGCCATAGGAACTTTCCAGCCAGGCCCCGTAAATCACAAAAAGATTGTCATTTGCAAGGGACATGAAAAATACAAAGGATAAAATGCACAAAACTTGTTTGTTTTTTAAAATGGTTTTCCAGTTTGACATTATTGGTGTTCTGGTTTCAGGTGTGCGGCCCTTTTTTTTATCCTTTGGCATGATCTTTAATATGATGAAAAAGCAGACAAGAGAAAGTCCTCCAATGATACAAAAGGGCGTCTGCCAGGAAAAACGTTCAATAGTGATACCGGCCAGGGGGATGCCGACCAAAGTCGATCCTGCCCAGGAAAGTTCTGTGATCCCGATGACCTGTCCTCTTTTTTCAAAGGGAACAAAATTTGCGATAAAGGCCTGAAGACTGGGATCAAATATACTTTTGGCAAGTCCTGCCAGAAAAAAGCAGATCACAAGTACTGAATAAATCGGGATTAAACCCACGGCAAAGGTTCCAATGGTCAGCAGTCCCAAAGAGAACAGCATTAAAATCCGATATCCATATTTGTCGGCAAAACTGGCCCCAACAGGTCCGAATAGGGATGTGGCCTGGTTGATGGCAATAATGGATGTGATGGCGGAAAGCTCTACATTCAGGCCCCGTGCAAACTCAGGTGCAAAAGGATAAATCAGTCTTCGGGTAATATTAAACAATAATTTGGTAAGGGTTGCGATGGTGATAAACCCTGCAAATTGTTTTGGATTGTTTGTCATGGGATTTTTGGAGAACCTGGGCGCTAAAGGACTGCAAGAAGTCTGAATTTATCAAAGATCAATAAAAGACCGATTGCAATCAATAGAACTCCTGAAATTTTATTGATCACCCCGATAAATTTTGTTGCCCGTTTCATGAAGTCAAGAATGGAGTTGATGAAATAGGACATGATCAAAAATGGAATGGCAAGACCGGCAGAATAAACAGCTAAAAGGAAAACCCCTTTAAGAACAGTATCCTGGCTTCCTGCAACAATCAGAATTGATCCCAGCATGGGACCTATGCAGGGACTCCATCCAGCACCAAAGGCCATGCCGATGACAAAGGTTCCCATAAGGTGCAAGGGCCTTTTTCGTACATGGATTCTTTTTTCAAAATTAAATCCCTGAATGTTAATAATTCCTAAAAGGTGAAGCCCGAAAATAATAATAATGCCACCACCTATATATCTGACAACCCAGGCGTATTGATTGGCAACCCCGCCAAGAAAAGAGGCTGATGCTCCGAAAAGAATAAAGATAAAGGAAAAACCTGCCACGTAAAAAAGAGTGGACAGTATTACTTTTTTACGGGTTTCCTTTTTGTTTTCTGTCAGTTCATCAAGGGACAATCCCGTAATAAAAGAGAAATAGGCTGGTATCAAAGGCAGAATACAGGGAGAAAAAAAAGAGAGCAGTCCTGCAAGAAGAGCAGCCGGGTAGGTTATAGTTTCAGTAAACACGAGATCATCCTTATTTTGAATTATGTTTATTAAGGTTCTAACCTATTCATTTTTTTTTATCTTTCAAGATAACCCTTGTTTATTTTTCTTCCAGCATGCCCACCCATGTGAGACAGAACTGCAACTTTCCTTATTTCCAACTGAACTCTTCATACCCGCCAAAATACCAGATAAAACAAAGGATTCCAAGTAGTCTTTATAAATCAGGTTACCCAACGACAATTATGACTTTAGGTGACCTCATCAGAAAAACCAGAATGGATTTAGGACCATCTTTTTCTTTAATATTAAATATCATGATATCTTTTTAATTATGCTATTACGGTA
>JACKQG010002760.1_pt1 | contig 19206 bp, 21 predicted proteins | sample 8237621 | NCBI WGS metagenome assembly JACKQG01 (sample SAMN15677084, study PRJNA649215) | marine metagenome | biome: marine; feature: Black Sea; material: saline water; isolation source: suspended particulate matter (SPM) from the Black Sea western gyre | collected 2013-06-09/2013-06-10 | depth... | reverse complement strand
CACCCGCAAGATGCCCTGGCGTAGCTGATTATCAAAGGCTCTTTGCCTTTATTGGTTAATGTAAATTCAGCTGTCTTTGGAGTGCCTTGCTTGATATCACCAAAGTCGTAAATAAGCTTGTCAAATTCAGCTACTGGTCCATCAGTCTTTTCATTTTTGTCAGACTTTTTCACGTGAGTGACCGTCGCTTGCTCTTGTTGAGCTGTAACAGTTAACGAAATGGTAAACAGACAGATGATTGTAAAGAGAGTTACTTTTTTCATGATCTAAATATTTTTGAGTTGTTCGGACAAAAGTCTGATCATATCTCGAAAATCCATGTTAATAAAAGGTAAAACAATGTAAATGAAACGTAAAACTATGTTAATGGATTGTAAAATTACAAAATTTGAACTGATTTTACTTTATTTTTGAATTTCCGATTCAAGAAAATCTGCATGAAGCATAATCAGGTTCGCTATGTAATCCTCTTCGGTACGGTAGCTATTATTGCGATATTTACTGTTCAGGTTTACTGGTTGCTCAAAGCCTGGAATATGAATGAGAAGCAGCTGAATGAGTCTATCTCTATCGCCCTCAATCATGTGGCGCATAAGATATGCACATATAATCAGACGGCTTTGCCTCACGAGAATCCGGTAAACCAGCTATCTTCCAACTATTTTGTAGTGAATATCAACAGCGTGATAGATGCCAACATTCTGGAGTACTACCTGAAAAGCGAGTTTGCCCGGGTTGGTCTGGATGTAGATTATGAATATGCGATCTACGATTGTCATAATGATAAAATGGTCTATGGTAACTACATCACTTCGGAGGGAACAAACAGGATTATCACTCCGACTACCAACCTGCCTAAATACAGTGATTATTTATACTATTTTGGAATCCGGTTTCCTTCCATTCAAAATACGGTGGTGAGCCACATGACAATCTGGCTTATTTTATCTGCTATCCTTCTTGCCCTGGTTCTTTTTTTTAGTTACTCAATCCTGGTCATATTTCGGCAAAAACGATTCTCTGAACTTCAGAAAGACTTCATCAATAATATGACACACGAGTTTAAGACACCGATGTCAAGCATCAACATATCTGCGGATGTGATCACCGATCCCGGGATTATCAACGATCCTGAAAGACTTCAAACCTATGGGAATATTATCAAGAACGAGAATAACCGGCTGAACAAACAGGTGGAAAAGGTGTTGCAGATCGCCAGGATTGAGAAAAAAGGATTTGAGCTAAATAAGGAGAAGGTGAACCTGAACGACCTGATCCACACGGTTGTAAATAATTGTCGAACCAATGCTGGCAAAGAGATCACTATTCTTAGAGAACTGGATCCGCAGACAGGAGATATTATGGCTGATGCCGTTCATCTTTCCAACATTATATATAACCTGATGGATAATGCAATAAAATATGGAGGAGAAGATCCTGAGATTATCGTGGAAACCCGAAGAAAAAACGGTAATATTCTACTGAAAATCAGAGATAATGGTCCGGGTATCCCCAGGTCTTACGAGAAGAAGGTTTTTCGAAAATTTTTCAGGATTCCGACTGGAAATGTCCATGATATCAAGGGATTTGGTCTTGGACTCTATTATGTCAGGAATACCTGTAAAGCACATCACTGGAAGATCGAACTTCATAGTGAACCAAACAGGGGATGTACCTTTACGATAACAATGAATGTATGAAGAAAAAGCCCCGAATACTTTACGTCGAAGATGATTTGACTCTTTCATTTGTCACACGCGATAACCTGACAATACAGGGATATGAGATTGAAGCTGTCGACAACGGGCAGGATGCCCTGGAAAAAACAGGGAATTCCAGTTTTGATCTCTGTATCCTGGATGTGATGCTCCCAAAGATGGATGGATTCACCCTGGCGGAAAAGATCCGGGAGCACGATCAGCAGATCCCGATCATCTTTGTAACAGCACGCTCAACAAAAGATGATAAGATTCACGGACTCAAGATTGGTGGAGATGATTACATTACCAAACCGTTCAGTATTGAGGAGTTAATCCTTAAGATTGAGGTTTTTCTGAAGCGTAGTGCTGTTCAGGATCCTAAAGAAACAAATGAAATACTGACTATCAATGATGAGGTCTCCTGGGATTCATCAAATTTTTTACTGGTTGCAGGAGGGCGTCCAAACAAGCTTACACACCGGGAAGCTGACCTGTTTTCCTTTTTGCTGAAACATCAGGGAAAGATTGTGAAACGTGAAGAGTTGTTAATCGGAATCTGGGGCCATGATCATTTCTTCTCCAGCAGAAGTTTGGATGTATTTATCTCCAGGCTCCGGAAATACCTTGGGTCACATGGTGTTGAAATCGAAAATATCTATAACGTAGGGTACCGGTTTAAGACCAGCTAGTTTTTCACGGATTAACGAGATAAAATTTCATGCATTGACTCGAATTGACAGTCACCCTCAATAGTCCTGGCATTCTTTTTCAGGCTTTTTCCCGGACTACATTCAATAAAGCGGGTGACTCCGTCTTCCATCAGTTTCAATTGGGTTTTGTACCAGTTAAAGTGCTTATAGAGATTCTCTACGAGTTCTGCTTTAATATCTTCAGGAGATTTTATTAAATCCTGGGATAAAACAGAAACTACAGGTATTTTTAGTGAGCGGATATCCAGGGTGTATACAAATTTAGCAAATTGCAGAGCTGCAGATTTGAGAAAATGAGAATGGTAGGGGACAGTCACATTGAGCATCCGGGCATGAAAAGCTCCCTCCTCGATCGCTTTTATCAGTACGTTTTCCAGATCACTTTGACGACCTGATAACACAAACGAGTATGGACTATTCTGGTTGGTTATCTCCACTTCCGGAAAAAAGGTTAATATCTCCAGAATGTCTGATTCTGTTAATCCAATGATGCCGGCCATTCCAAATCTGCCTGTCATTGTAGTATAGGAGATCTCCTGAAACGCACTGCGGATCAGCAAAAGACCGTCTGCAAATGATATAGCGCCACCTTGGTTAAGTGCTGAATAGATACCCATACTGTATCCACACAAAAAGTCGGGATAGATGCTTCTTTGCTGAAGGATCTCTGAAATGGCACACCCATATATATAGGCAACATATTGTGTCCGCAATTCATGATCCAGAAAATCCTGTTGCAGCGGATCAAAATAGGTCAACTCCGGATCGACAACCCGGGAGGCAATATCCAGAAGATGGTTGAGATGGTTGTTGAAATTCTCTATACGGGGGGATTTATCATCTTGATAATCCCGAACAAAAGCAGGAAATATGAATGCAGTTTTTATGACAGGCAAGGAGTAGAAAGCTTTGTTAGACTAACTCAAGGATCCGGTTCTCATGCTCAATTATGAGTATTTGCATATCAATTAGTTGGCCTATAGTTTCCACCGGATTTTTTATGGCATATTTTCCGATTGTTTTCAGCTCAATCTCAAGAGCATATTTTTTCTTAAAGATCTCGATAAGTTCCAGAAACATCAATGAGTCACCATCTAAATCGTTAATGATATTTGTCTGGTCTGAAATCTCCGATTTATTAACTTCACACTCATCAGCAAAGAAGTCGTAAACGATCTCTTTTACCTCAGTCTTTATTCTTTCCGTAACCAGAGCCATAAAATTTTTCGTTTTTCTAAATCCTTACAAAAATACTCTTTTTTCTAATTGGATGATATCTGGTTAATACTTTCTGAAAACTAATGTAGCGTTATGACCGCCAAACCCAAAAGAATTTGAGAGGGCAACCTGTACCTTTTTAGATCGGGATGTGTTTGGGATATAATCAAGATCCAGGTCTGGATCGGGATGATCCAGGTTGATCGTTGGCGTGACTATATCGTGATAGATACTGAGAATGGTAACGATTCCCTCAATGGTTCCTGCTGCACCAATGGTATGTCCAAGCATCGATTTGGAAGAAGATATCGGAATGTTATATGCTTGTTCGCCAAATACCTGTTTGATCGCCAGAGTCTCATACCTGTCGTTTAACTCGGTTGAAGTGCCATGAGCATTGATATAATCCACTTCTTCTTTGGATATACCTGTTGACTTCAGGGCTTTTTCAATCGTATATGCCATTCCTTTACCATCTTTCATTGGCGCCATGATGTTGTATCCTTCACTACTGATTCCGTATCCTGCCAGTTCGGCATAGATTGTCGCTCCCCTCCGGTTGGCACTCTCTTCGGATTCCAGAATGATCACACCAGCACCCTCACCAATGATAAATCCGTCGCGATCAACTGAGAAGGGTTTACTCGCTTTTTCCGGTGGGTCATTGTTAATTGAGAGTGCATAAAGGGCGTTAAATCCCTGAATCTCCTCTTTGTTGATAATACTGTCAGCTCCTCCTGCAATAATTATGTCAGCCTGGTTATTGTGGATCATATCATAGCCAAAAGCCATGGCATTAGCAGAAGAGGCACAGGCAGTATTGATCGCGAAATTGGGTCCTAGGAGCTGGTACTCCAGTGAAATCCAAGCCGACATGGCATTGGTCATACTTTTGAAAACGGTATTCTGTGGTGTCGTGTTTTTTTCGACACTGGAGTTGCCGGTATTGACAACACCAATGATTACCGAACAACGGGTTTTATCATAGAGCTCAAAATCGATTCCAGCATGTTTCACAGCATCTTTCGCTGCAACAATACACATCTTAGTGACCCGGGTCATCTGGCTGGCTGCCCGTTTCTTTATGTATTTCCGGTAATGCTCTTCAAATTCAGCGGGCAACTCTGCGGCGATCCTGGTTTGATTCATGGAAGCATCAAAAAGAGTAATCGGCTTGACCCCGCTTTGTCCGGCAACCAACCGATTCCAATTTGATTCCAAATTCAGCCCAAGGGACGAAACAATTCCCATCCCTGTGACGACTACTCTTCTTGCCATCCGATCTCTACTTTTCTATTTCTCCCAACCAGTTGCATACGCGTATAACTTCTGCAACTGATGGAGCAACATCCGGATTTTTCTTAAGGTATTTGGAAGGTGGCATCTTTTGATCCTGCATAGCCTGGCAGATATTAGTCGCTTTTTTGAGTTGTTTCTCCGGGGAGTAGCTATTCCATTTATCAAAATTCAGCTTTGCTTTAGCCATGCCATTCCCATCGTTACTATGACAATCGTAGCAACTGATCTCAAAGATGGCCCAAACCGAATCAGGGATGTTCGTTGGAGGATCATTTAGAGGAGTTCCGTCGGGAATGATGAAAGCAGATGTGATCATTATTGTAACGAAAAGGGCGATTAGAATTCTACCTGTTTTTTTCATAATTAAATGATTTTATCTCGCAAATATCGCAAAGAATTTGGAAAGATGAAGGGGAGGGATCAAAAATTATTCAAATGGGCCTTTTTCAATCCCAAAATACTCTTTGATAGCATGATTCATCTCATCAATAGTACATCCTGATTGCATCGTAAAACGTTTTGATGCATTGATGTAAGTGTTGCTCAGGTAATCCAGAATCTCCTTCTCTTCTGTTTCAGAAAGAGCCTTTTCTGAATCCGCATGAGTTTTTATGCCCTCAGGATATGTGTAGAAACCTTCTCCGGATTTTAAACCCAGCTTGCCTGCCTTCTCAAGCCGGTATAACTTATCAATAAGTGGCTGGTAATAGTCCTTGTGGGGATAATCAGAGGTGTAGTTTTTAACAGAAGCCAGCATGGTATCAATCCCGACATTGTCCATGAAATCAAACACCCCAAAAGGGAACAGTCTGGAGGAGACCAGGTCGTCGATCTGGGAAAAAGTAGCCTTCTTCTGTTCAACTATCCGAAAGGCATCATTCTGAATATCCAGGAAGAGCCTGTTGAGGATAAAACTGTTGGATTCGTTCAGGGAAATAAAGTGTTTGCCTGTTTTCCGTATAAAATATTCAACCCGGGACCTGACCTCCACCGGTGTCTTTTCAGTATAGATCAACTCGACGATATCTTTTAGGGGAATAGGATAGAAGTAGTGCAACCCGATGATGAATGGATCTCTTGCTTCCGAAACAAACAACCGGGATGGATTGATGGAAGATGAATTGGAGGCAAGGATGCAGGAAGCTGGAACGATCTTGTCAATTCTCGAAAAAAGGTTTCTCTTCAATTCAAATTCTTCGTTAATGGTCTCGATGACCAGATCACAGTCCTTCAGTTGTTCCGGATCTGATGAAATGATTGTGCTGTTAAGTATCTCATCATGCTCCTGCTGATCAATCAATCCCGTTTTCAGAGAACGTAAAGCCTTTATTGTAAATGTTTTGTGAAACTTCTCCAGGTCGGCTTCCGGACTACATATCCAGCGAAGTAGAAAGGGAAATTCCAGCAGAAAATAAAACAGACTCGTCCCCATTTTGCCTTCACCCACAATGCCTACAATCTGGATCCTTGATCCTGGATCCTGGCAGCTCGATTTTTGAGATTGGTTATTCTTCATTCTTCTATCGTCAATCGTTAATCGTAGATCGTAAATCTTTCCATGCGCCCTGATCCTGATCTATCACGATCTTACGGTATTTTTCCATGTTTCGATTATGATCCCGGATATGGCGGTTATATCCAAGCATGGTAAGCATAAACCCAAGTCCTTTGTCGATGATGATCTTATTATTCCATATCAGTCCGGTGATAACCCAGAAGAGCTTCCGCTTGTGGTCATCACGTGTGAAAAGGAATGATTTTATCGTGATCCAGCAGAGGCGGGCTTTCATGTAGGTTGAGATCTCTCCACCTCTCCTGGTAAAGGAGCCGGAGCTGAATAGCTTTTGTGCTTTTTCCAGAATCGTATCAAATGAGTATAGTCGTGAAATTGTCTCCATATATTTGTCAAAGATCTCAATCTGAGACATCTGCATATAATGAATTGTTGGGAAGTGTCCAACACCAAGTTCCGGGTCGCAGTTCAGAAGACGTCCCTCCTGAAGGTAGCGCTTATGGATTTCGGTTCCCGGAGGTGCATTCAGCAGATGAAGATTGACATTAGGCAAGTTGTGTTTCAGGGTAAAGTCGTAAATCCGGTCAAATTCCTCCAGGGTATCATTGTCAAATCCCACCACAAAGCTGGCGTTGATGTGGATCCCATGTGCGTGAATCTTTTGAATCGCTTCTTCATAGATGGTTCCCCTGCGGTTGTGATGTTTGTTGGAAGCATCCAGGCTATCCGGATTGAGGGATTCAAATCCGATCAGGATATTGAAACAGCCGGCATCAGCCATGGCGTTGAGCAGTTCATCATCTTTGGCCACATCGATGCTGCACATACAGCCCCAGGAGATCTTCAGCGGCTTGATCGCTTCCATCAACTCTCTAGCGTATCGCTTGTTTATGGTGAGATTGTCATCCACAAAGAAGAAATATTTAGATGGAGAGGCCTGGATCTCCCTGACTACATTACCGATTTCCCGGTAGCGCATCTTGCGACCGAAGTTCTTGGATACCAGGCAGAAGTCACAGTTGAACGGACAGCCACGGGAGACCTGAATAGCCACCTGGAATATTTTATTCAGGCTCACCAGGTCCCATCTGGGTGGTTTCTGGGTTTGAAAGGATACGTATGAATCTGTTCGATATACAGATTGCAGTTTTCCTAATTCGAAGTCGCGAAGGGCTTGTTCCCATTTTCCTTCTGACTCTCCTACTACAACACTGTCACCATGTTCGAGTGCAGATTCAATCATGAAAGATGCGTAAGGGCCACCGAAAACAACTTTGGCGCCCATTTTCCGGAATTTATCCCCCAGTTCAAAAGCACGTTGGGAAGTAGCTGCCAGTGTGGTGATTCCTATAATATCTGGAATGATATGCGTCGGAATCTTTTCGATCTCCTCATCGTAAATTTGGATATCATAGTGATCCGGAGTCTGAGCGGCAATGGTAGGAAGGGCCAGCGGAACCATGAACCGTCGTTTTCCGAACATCTTGGCCAGCTTCAGGTGTGCCGGATAGTTGATAAACCGCTGGCGCGGACTAATGAGAAAAAGAGTATATTGTTTGTGGTTAGTCATTAGGATTATTAAAGTCAATTAGGTCATTAAAGTCATTAAGGGAAACTGGGAAATTAAATAATTAAATTTATTCTTCTGCCTTCTTCCCTTCATTCGTAAATCGAAATTGGCTTCGCCGAGCTCCGCTTCGCTCCGGTTCGTCATTCGTAATTCAAAATGTATCCTGCCTGCATAAACTTGCTGACCTCTGTCACAAAGCTTAGGATCATATCACCTTGATTCAGTATCTCCTCTTTCCGGATCCGGTCGAGGCAAAGGAATGCCATGGGTGGACCGATGTATCCCATGGTAGCCATTTTGGAGTAGAGGGAGTTCGGTTCGATCCCCAGCTCCCTACACTCATCCATAATTAGCTCTGATATATGCTTTGACGGGAAGTTTACCTGGAAAAACCTCAGTTTGGTCAGATCAACAGGATGAAGAGCAAGCATCCGCTTTAATCCGTTCAGAAAGACTGATCCATCAGATTCGTGGAAGTTTATCCGTAACTCCTCCTGAAACATCTGGGCCAGGTGGTGATAGCCCTTCTCATACTCCTCCTTAGGATTCATCCAATAGGCAGGGCGTCTGTTTCCCATGGCTGAGGGCTTTTTTCCGCCGGTTGATTCCATATATGCATAATCGAGGTACAATCCGGTTGAACGATCCGGTTCTGTTTTCAACACCAGGGCAGATGCGCCATCACTGAGGAAATAACGTAAAAACAGCTCCTCCTTCTTAACCAGTGGTTGATTATAGTATTCTGCAATGAGTTCGGAGGAGGAGATACTGGACGAGATGACAAGTGCATTTTTATACCGGCCAGACTGAAGCAGTTCATGAGCGATAAGCAGCGCTTTGTAAGCAGAAGTACAGTTGGAATGTATGGATAGCTCGCCGCAACGTTCTATTCCAAGCGCTTCCTGGATCCTGACAGAAGCTGTCGGCATCTGATCCTGGTGAGCGCTGCCGTATACGATCAAATCAATCTCTTCAGGCTTCATTCCGGCATCTGCAATTGCTTTCCGGGCAGCTTTCTCAGACATCGTTACATTGTCTTCCGTAAATAGCCTTGTCTTCGGATCCAGTGCAAAATGATAATACTCAACTTCCAGAAGCTCCTTCATCAGGATACGCACTCTCTTCAGCCATTTTTGGATTTTTTCCGGTGCATCTGTCAACTCGCCCAGGTAATCGTCGACCTGATCGGGAATAATAGGCTCACCGGGAAGGAATGACCCGCTACCGGCTATTTTTACTGATACCGGGTGCTCGATACTCGATGCTCGATACTCGATGCTCGATGCTGGATGCTTGTTACTAGATGCTCGATGCCGGATACTTGTCAAAATAGTGGTTTTTCGATGTTCTTTTTAACTCCTTACCTCTTACCTTTCACGTCTTACCTTTCACGTCTTACTTTTCACGATTCTTCCTAAATACACCTTCCGCAAGGATAGTGAATATCTTTCAGGTAGTTTTTCCAGGAATTCCACCGCTCGGTCGACTACCTTCTTTTTTGGACAGACCTGATCGATCAGTCCCAACTCCAATGCAACATTAGCATCAAAGGTACGACCGGTCAGGATATAATCAAGTGCCCTGGCGCTACCAGCCAGGGTGGAGAAGCGCTGGATTCCCCCGATACCGGGGATCAGGTTGAATGTGGTTTCAGGCAAAGCGAAAATTGCATCCTCTCCGCAGAACCTGAAATGGCTGAAAAAGGCTAGTTCCAGAGCTGATCCAAGGCAAGCGCCCCGGATGGCGCTGATAACCGGCACCGAAAGCTCTTCAAAATAACTGAGTGATTTGTAGTTGGTCTGAAGGAAATGCATGGCTCTCTCATCGCATGTTGTTCCGACATAAGGATTCTCTCCGGCAATCTCCTGTAGCAGTTCATCCAGATCTGCACCGGAAGAGTAATGACGGCCGTTGCCATAAATCACAATACCTTTCAGCTCCTGAAGATGAACAATAACCTCCATCAACTCTGTCATCTCACGGAAAAACGTTACTGTCATCATGTTAGATGGTGGCTGGTCCAAGACCAGGTGACCGATGCAGTCAACAACTTTCCATGTTATGGTATGAAAGATCCTGCTCACCGGAAGGTTATTTATCGGATTTAGTAAATCTTCGTTTCGCTTCCTCTCTGGCCAGTTCACAGAAAATACGGGTCTCTTCACTAATCGCTTCCTCAGCAGGCATGGTAGCTGCGTTTCGAAAAGCCCTGATTACAGCACGGATCACTCGAATAGAGAGGTTTCCGGTCATTTTATGTATCAACCGGTAAGCGTATTCAAACACTTCGTTTCGGGGGACAATGAAATCAATCAATTTGATCAGACGTGCCTCTTCCGAATTGATCATATCTCCTGAAAGGATCATCTGGAGTGATCTGGCTTCTCCAACAACAGGTGGCAACCTGACAGTCCCCCCTAATCCAGGAAGAAGACCATGGCTCGTCTCAGGAAGTGCAAAAAGGGATTGCTCACCGGCTATCCGGATATGACAAGCCAGCGCCAATTCCAGGCCACCGCCAAAACAGACCCCATGAATGGCAGCAACCATTGGTAGATCCAACTCAATCAAGTGTTTAATCACACGATCTCCAGCCTCCATCTTTTGCCTGATGGCGAGATCCTCCTCAATCATCTCAAAAAGCCTGGTCATATCTCCTCCAGCAGAGAAATGCTTTCCTTTCCCATGGATCAGAAGGCCTTTCAGCTTAGGGTTGGAAGTCCACTTTTTCAATGTCTTAATCGGAATAAATTCAGGTTCATAGAGGTAGTTCTCCGGTGGATTATTCAGGGTGATAATCCCAATCCCCTCTCTCACTTCCCATTCAACCCGGTTGATGCTCTCCATATTCTGCTGCAGGTTATAAATATTCGATGAACTCTTTTGGAATATCCGTTGGCTTTCGGGTCTCCTGAGCGAGGAAGATCGTCTTGACCTCTCCCCGGGCTATCGCCAAACCGGATTGTTTGTTGAATATCTTTTGTTTAAATATCAGGTAGAGCCCTTCACGTATCATGCGGGTTCGAACTTCTAATTCATCATACAGCTTTGCTTCCCGCATGTAACGGACGTGTATATCTGTAACGACTATGATGCGGTGCGTGGCATGAATGATCTCATTGAGCTTTAGCTTTCGGAACAGATCCCACCGACCATGTTCAAAGTAATTGAGATAGACCGCATTGTTAACGTGTCCGAATGAATCCAGCTCATAACCTCTGACTTCGATGGGTGTGTAGTGTATCTTTAAGGGTTGTGTCATTTGAATGATGATTTGTATTTGAAAAACAACTGGCCCCCATCAGCGATGGAAGCATTTACGTTTATTTTCCTATGGGCAGTATGTTTCAGGGTTAATGTCACTTCAAGCGCGGGATGGTCATGTGGGTTAATCATGGAGAGAAACTTGACATTGTCTGCCTCTTTCAATTTAACCTCCCTCTCCTCAATTTCAGAGAGAATCTCCGTAATCATCCGGATCTGGCATACTCCCGGAACCGCGGGATTTCCGGGGAAATGCCCCTGGTAAATCTGATGTTCAGGATTCAATTTGATTTCGGCCAGGTAGCGTTCTGATTCAACACCATGACCCGGTTCGTTTTCAAGTCGTGTAAGCCGATCAATCTTAAAAAAAGTGCCCTTTAACATAAATGAAATTCCTACTTGTGCACATGCACATCCATTTGCGGGAAGGGGATGTTGAGACCCTCTTTGCTAAAAGCTTTGTATACCTTCTCGTTCATATCGAACAGGACTCCTGAGTAATCCGGCGCTTTTACCCAAACTCGTACGACAACATTAACCGAACTGTCTGCCAACTCACTCACAGCGATAAAAGGGGTTGGATCGGGTAAAATCCTGTGGTCGGATTTGATCAGTGAATTTAAAACATCACGTGCTTTGTCAGTGTCATCACCATACCCAATACCAAAGGTCCAGTCAACCCTGCGAGTCTCTTCCTGCGAAAAATTTACCATCGTGCCGGTTGAAAGTTTCCCGTTGGGGATGTAAATAATCTTGTTGTCACCCGACCTTAAGATCGTGTTGAATATTTGAATCTCTTTCGCCGTTCCTGAAAACCCCTGGGCTTCTATCCAATCGCCAACCTTAAATGGTCTGAATATCAAGATCATTACCCCACCAGCAAAATTTTGCAGCGTTCCCGATAACGCCATGCCAATAGCAAAAAAGACGGCAGCCAGGATAGCTATGAAAGATGCCATCTCCACACCGGCTACACTTAACGCAGTGATGATCACCAGGGCCTTAAACAATACCGATATAAGCGATTTTAAGAAGGCGTGAAGAGAGGGATCGCTCTCTCTTTTTTTTATGAGCCTGACGATCCCTCGGGTAAGTAATCTGGCTATCCATAATCCAATAACCAGAACAAAAATGGCACCAATGAATTTTGGCCCATAAGTTGCCAGAAAATCGTTGAATTGTTGGTAATAATTTTCCATCTCTTGTGGAATAAATGATCAATGACTATAATTGTGATGCGAATTTACGGAAATTATTTGCTTAGAAGCGTCAGCTTAAGGTCAAGATTGATGAATGGATTCTGAATATGAATTTTCGATGGGAATGAGTCCCGATAAGCAAGATAATTGATGATTGTTTGGTTAAAAATATTCGACGATGCAGTTTGTGAAAGCAAGGTGTCACAATTGGTTGAAAACGTGTTCCAGGTATTGAACTTTTTATCTTTCACATGATAAACCTGATGGTTTGTAAGCTCCTGCAGGTACCATTTACCTTTCGATGTCGAATTATTTCCAATAAGTAACCTGAAGTCAATCTCCAGTATATTTAGCAACATCTTCTTATTCATTGGTTCAAAACAATAAATCACCTGGAAACTATCTTCGTGTATTTCAAGATCGAAATAGGTCATACCGAACTCGTTACTAAATACAATCCGGTATGTTGAATCCGGCATCTTCTTGATGAATACCAAACCGGTTAACTCATTCTTCTTAACTTCCATGCTGGCACGGAAGAGTGCTTTTTCGAAATGGAAGCTATAAATCGGGTTCGAAGACTCTGCAGTCTGCCTCAGGTCTTTAGGTTTGACAGAGACGCATCCTAAAATGACAATCAGGATGATGCTAGCGAAGAATAAACTTCTCATCTGAGATGGGCTCGTTAATCCGTTTATCCGTAAAATTGATCTTCGTGAAATCTCCTCCCTGCTCTATCATTTCAAGCCGGTCAACAGTAAAATCCTTTTTATTGAAATGAATGATGATCTCCTGCAAACTCTCCTTTAATCTTGGTGAGAGTGGGGTAAGCTTTACGATAAAGTTCCCGTTACTTTGGCTATAGGAGGCTCTGAATGTATCGTCATCGAGTAACGTACCTCTGACACTTCCGATAATGATCTTATTGACTTCGCTGAATATCCTATTCGATTGTGAATTAAAGGAGCTGATCTTTCCATCGTTCCGGATGGTTATTTCATCACCGTTGATGGTGATGACATAGCTGAATGGATGAATATACTCCCAACGGAGTTGCTTCTCTTTCTTGAAATAGAATTTCCCGCTGGTGATGATTTTATCGTTCAGGATGGACATCTCTTTTTCCTGTGTGAAATCACTGAAAATGGTAATCGTCCTGGCGGCACAATCAGCCACCCCCGATTTTACCTTATTGATTGTAGCAGCATCCAGTGGCTTATTCTGAGCTCGCACCAGTAATCCGGCAGTAAAAAAAACAAGAATAAAGAATATCTTACGCATAGGCATCAATATCAAGTAGATTGGTTAACGGGATAATTTGATAATTGTGGTCTTTTAGTCTGGCAATTAGGCTCTCCAGAATATCCGGAGCAAGTTGAAGATGATCATGGAGCAGAATGATCGAACCAGGTTTCAACTTTTTAATGATCCGTCTGGCAACTCTTTCAGGATCTTTCTTTATGGTGTCAAATGATCGGATATTCCATCCAATTACATGATATGGTAAGCGCTTTAACACCCGGTTGAGTACAGGAACGATCACCCCATATGGGGGACGAAAGAGGATCGGGCTCTCTCCTGTAATCTTCTGAATTACAGCGGCTGTTCTTACAATTTCCTCCTTCATTCTCCTTCCGGGCAAAAAATCGAACCAGGGGGAGTGTTGCCAGGCGTGATTGCCGATCAGATGGCCCTGCTTCTTCATTTCCCTAACAATCTCTTCATTTCCGGTGATCTTTTCTCCGATCAGGAAGAACGTAGCTTGTAGCTTTTCCCGTTGCAAAATCTCCAGTATCGCCTGGGTTTGACTCTCTTGAGGGCCGTCATCAAAGGTAAGTGAACAGATCTTCCTGGTTGTTTTTACGCTACATAGCGCTTTATAGTGATAGCCAGACTGAATCACAAAGGACATGCCGACAGAGATTCCGATGTATAGGGCAAACAGGATAATAATATAAATATAGGTATTGGTGCAAAAGTGTCCGCTAAACCAATCGTAACGACATCCGATATAACGAACGAAGTTCATCACGAAAAGTAAAATAAAAAACAGCAGCGTAATTCTTCGGAATGTAAACATTTATACTTGACTGAGAAGGATCAGAGAGTGATTGATTCCCTGATAATGGTTATAAATCAAAATGTGTTTTAGCTCTTCCGGGATTCCATGGGGCAGCGTAGCCTCGGGAATCTCCTGCTGTTTCAGTATTCTGGCGGCCAACCATGCGGCAAAGCCGGTAGCGGTCATGTATTCGCCACACAGATGCTTGAATAAGCAAGTCGGGATGCCGGGCATGGTGCTCTCAAACACCTCATCATAGATATGATCGAACCTGGAATCACCGGTTTTTCCAGATATAACCAGGTCAAGGTCTTGTACTTCCAGTTCATTCTCCCGTAGAAATGCATAGATCCACGTTTGAATATCGGATGAAGATGCAGGATTAAAAAGGGTTGCTACATCTTTAAGAAGAGCGTATGATGTTAGTGTTTTCTTGTTTCTCAGAAGAAAAAATGCAGCTCCTTCACCCGCAATAGCTCCTTTCGCGGGATGTTCAAATAGCAGTAAATTATCAACCGGCTGTTTTCTCCAGAAACCCAACCTGTGTTGGATTTGGAATGAGTTATTGGTCAGTTCGTCAGCACATCCCAGTAATATGTGATTCGCGGCACCTCCCTGGAGTTGTATCAGGCTGTCAAGGATAGCGGTTTCAAAAGAGAATCCCCGGTGTACATAAGTAAAGTTATATCCATGGCATTTGATCAACAGGGCAATCTGGGCGCTAACCGTATTGTGTGTCGATTGGATGAAAGCAGTAGGGGTGAGGAACTCTTCATTGTCCCGGATCATCTTCCCCAGGAATTTCTCAGTATCCTCAATGCAGCCCAATCCAGTGGCGGTGATAATCATATCTGCAGTGCTCTCTCCTGCATCTGCCAGACAGGTTTTCGCAGCAGCAACACCCATTTTAATGATTCTTCCCATCCGGCGGACCATCTCGGGTGGAACAAACTTCTTATAATTTGGATCAATCGCTTTCAGGCGATTTGACTCAACAGAGACAGGTTTCTCTAAAAAATGATGGTTGCCCAGAGTGGACTGTGGTGATATGCAGCCTGATCCATTTATATATATCGTTCTTCTAGCCACAGCTTGAAATAATTACTGTTGAATTATTTCCTCCAAATCCAAAGGAATTGGAGAGAGCATGCGCTATTCGTAGTCCTTTCCGGATTTCTGTAACCGGCCTGATCTTCAGCTCTTTCATTGGTGCATTCCAGTTTAGATTGGGAAAGATCATCCCATGTTGGAGAGAGAGGATCGAGATCACTGCTTCCACAGCTCCGGCGGCTCCCAGCGCATGTCCTGTATAGGTTTTGGTAGAGCTGAAGGGAGGGATCTGATCAACAAAGATCCGTTCGAGCGCCAGGCCTTCCGAGAGATCGTTGTTCTCAGTGCCGGTACCATGCACATTGATATAGTCGATTTCCGAAGCAGGTAATTTTCCTTTTTCCAGTGCTTTTTTCATTGCCATGTAAGCGCCGGTTCCTTCCGGTGAGGAGGCTGTCTGGTGGTAAGCATCATTTGCATTGCCATATCCTGTCAACTCTGCCAATGGTGTTATACCCTCTTTAACAATTACCTCCTCCGGTTCAAGAACTACGTAAGCTGCCCCTTCGCCCAGGGTCAGGCCAGCACGGTTTTCGTCAAAGGGGCGACATCCGTTTTTATCAAGGATCATCAGGGTGTTGAAGCCATTCAGCGTAAATTTTGTTATGGAATCAGTTCCTCCTGCGATCACCCGGTCGAGTTTTCCGCTTCTAATCAGATCGGCTCCGAACATGATGGTGTTGGCTGATGAGGAGCAGGCCGTACTTATGGTGGAGATAAAATCCTTGATGCCGGTATAACGGGCAATCCGTTCCGTACTGTCACCGCAATCGTGATTGACTATATCTCTCAACCTCCCTGTTGCTCGATCTTCCAGAAACTCCTTATAAAACGATTCACTTCTGTTCATGCCACCGACAGAATTAGCAGACAACAATCCCGTTTTGCAGGAACCAATATCAGTGATTCCAGCTGCTTCGATCGCTTCCCGGGCTGCAATCATTCCCAGCAGGGATGTGCGGGTGAACTCATGACTGCCGTGAAAGCCAATGCAATCCAATAACTGTTCTGTTGTCATCTTCACCTCTGCGACAGGGATGATACCGGCATGCACAGTAGGAAAGAGGGTGATTTCACCAATCCCGGACGTTGCAGATTGAAGGGAAGTGAAAACCTCTGAAACATTATTTCCGATGGCTGAAATAATCCCTGTTCCGGTAATAAAAACTCGTTTCGACATTCAAATGGAGTAGAAAAACCGGGACAAAGGTACAAGAAAAAGGTGTTTATTTTGATAGCCACATCAACGAGTGATTGATGTTCCTGTACTGGTTATATATCAAGATGTTTTTAAGCTGTTTCGGATTGTGGTTGTTCAGTTTGACAGAAGCTGGGATTAGGCTATTTTTGAGGATGTTTGCTGCCAGCCAGAGAGCGAATCCCGTAGATGTATAGTACTCCCCGCACAGGTGTTTATACCAGAGCTGTTGCTGTTCACTGAAGATGCTGGATCCAAGCTTATCGTAAATGGAGTCGTAATCACAATCTCCGTTGTAACCGAGGATTACTGCATCCATATCGTCTGTCGAAAGGCCATATCCGGACAGGAACCGTCGTATATGATTTTCTATCTGGATGACATCTGCCGGTTTGTAAATCGTTTGTACTCCGTTGAGTGATGCGTATGTAGACGAGGATGGTGCGTTTGCCAGGATGAAAGAGGCAGCGCCTTCTCCGGCAAGTGCACCGGGTGTATGGGATGACAGGATCGAAAGGTTATTGGCTGGCTCCATCTTCCAGTGTCCGGTTTTGCGTGTGATAGTGAGATGGTTCAGTGTCATCTCATCGATGCCACTTACCAGGACTGAAGCAGCTATTCCTTCATCGAACTGCAATAGTGCATCCTGAAGTGCGCTCTCGAAAGAGAATGAACGATGTACGTAGGTCGAGTTGTAGTTGTGGCATTTCAGGGTAATGGCAATCTGTGAACTGATGGTGTTGTATGTCGATTGGATAAATGGTGTAGGGTTCATCAGCGCCTCTCCCGCGAGCATTCCGGAAAGGATCTTTTCCGTATCCTCGACACTTCCAAGGCCTGTACCGGTAATAATGGCGTCGGGTAATGATCCCTCCCCCGAACCCTCCCCTGAAGTGGAGGGGAGCATGTTTGCATCTGAAAGAGCTAATTTAGCTGCCGTGATTCCCATCTTAATCAGTCTGCTCATCCTGCGACGAGCGATCGGATTAATAAACTCCTTGTAATTGGGCTCGATGCAAGTCAGATAATCAGCTGTATACTCCTTCACTTCAGGCAAAATCGAATTTGAATCAGTTGTTTGCTGAGGTGAGATCAGGCCAATTCCGTTGATGTATGCAGGCATATAATTTAAGTATCAAATATCAAGCATCAAATAACAAATAAACTCCATTTTTTATTTCTTAAAAATCAACGAAGTGTCGTTTCCTCCAAATCCAAATGAGTTCGACAAGACAGCCCGGACATCTGTATCTTTCATGAATGTCGTTACCGGTGTGAAGTTCAGCTCAGGCATGGGTGTCTGAAAATTCAGGTTTGGCAGGACCATCCGGTGCCTGATGGATAGAACAGAGAGGATCGCTTCTGCAGAACCTGCCGCACTGGTCATGTGACCGGTAAAAGGTTTGGTTGAACTTATCCGTGGGATATTTTTTCCAAAGAGTTTCTCAATAGCGATTCCTTCGGCCAGATCGTTGTTATCAGTACCCGTGCCATGTGCATTGATATAGTCAATATCGTGGGTGTTCAGTTCGCTCATTTTCAGGGCTTTTTCCATTGCCAGGTAAGCTCCGTTCCCATCGGGTGATGATGCCGTTTGATGGAATGCCTCACATGCATTTCCCCAGCCGACCAACTCTGCAAAGATCTCTCTGCCTCCGGCTCTGGCAGCTTCTTCCGATTCAAGGATCACATAAGCAGCGCCTTCGCCAAGAGTGATCCCTTTCCGGTTTGCGTCAAACGGACGGCAGGGGACAGTGTCGAGAATCTTCAGGGAACTGAAACCGTCCGCATGAAAACTGGTTAACGCTTCGGTACCACCGGCAACAACCCGATCCAATTGACCGCTCTTAATCATCCGGGCGCCAAGAAGGATCGCATTTGCAGCAGAGGAGCAGGCTGTACTGAGTGTAGTAATGTAGTCGTTTATTTGCAGGTTATCCGCAATCCGTTCTGTGCTGTCAGCGCAATCATATCCATCGATATATGCATTTCGACTATCGTTGGTAAGGAAGTCCTTGTAATACAATTCACACCTGTCCATACCTCCAACGGTTGTAGCTGAGATCAATCCTGTGGGAAGAGGAGAGATCTCATTCAACCTGGCGTGATGATAAGCTTCGTTCGCTGCAATGATGCCCAACAGCGTGTTACGGGAGTATCCATCCTGATTCAGAATACCCGCAAGTTCAACCAGTTGTTCATTGGACAGAGGAACTTCGGCAAAAGGAAAATTCTCTTTGTGTCGTGTATTTAAAAAATTGATCCGGCCAATACCAGATCGGGAAGCGAGGAGGGAATCAAGGGTCTCCGAAAGGTTTTTACCGATACTTGAAAGGATACCTAACCCTGTAACAAATACCCGT
>JACKQG010003500.1_pt1 | contig 19209 bp, 13 predicted proteins | sample 8237621 | NCBI WGS metagenome assembly JACKQG01 (sample SAMN15677084, study PRJNA649215) | marine metagenome | biome: marine; feature: Black Sea; material: saline water; isolation source: suspended particulate matter (SPM) from the Black Sea western gyre | collected 2013-06-09/2013-06-10 | depth... | reverse complement strand
GCCGACATGAAAGACCCGGCTTATCCCGCCGGGACCGTCGCTGGGAGCGGCTTGAGCCGAAGCCGCGCAGGTCGCCAAGACAGTGGTTAAGATGCCCGCCGAGGCGAGCAGCATCAATTCGACGTGTTCTTATCTTTCCATCAACCCTCTCCAGTTGGCCAGCCCGCTCATTCGCCGTCATCCGACTCTGCTGGCTCGGACGGTGTACCCAACAGCGATGCTTTCTGCGGGTCGTTCTTCCAGCCGTATTTCTCGGCGAACTTTTCGGGCGCGAGAGTCTCTTGGCCCTGATCTGTCTGGACGACGTAGACCAACAGCCGCTTTACACGTTCCGAACCGCGATAATGGCCCGCGGGACTCAGGGTCAGATGCTCGTCGTTGCGCAACAGCACGATCGTACCGCGTGGGCGGCCCGTTAGGGTTTCACGAACTGTTACCGTGTTGTAGTAGAAACTAGCCAGCAGCCGCCCGTCTCGCGAGAAGCCTCCAGGCTGCACGCCGGGAAAGGCGGCGGTGAGCGGCCTGGCCGCCTCGGTATCCCAGACGCGCAACACGTTGTCCGCACCGAGGGAGATCAACCTCCTCCCGTCGGCCAGCCAAGCCACATCGATGAGACTTGCCTGGTGTTCGAACAACTCGACGTTCACCCCGGAGCGGGCGTCCCAAAGTCGGAGTTTCTTGTCTTCATGGCCCGATGCCAGGGTCTTGCCGTCCGGCGACCAGGCGAGACACGAAATGTGACCTGCATCCGCGGTGAGCGTATAGAGCAACTTTCCCGACTCGACGTCCCAGAGCCTTACCTGAGAATCCCAACAGCCCTCGGCAAGTTTCTTGCCATCCGGAGACCAAGCCACTACGCGAATCGCGTTCTCGTGCCCCTCAAGCTTGTCCAGCCTCTCTCCCGAGTCCACATCCCAGAGCCACGCCGTAGGGTCGTCTTGTGCGGCGGTACCCACAGCCAGGGTCTTGCCGTCAGGCGCCCAGGCAACCGAGTAGACTTTGTCCGCGTGAGAGAAGGCGTGAACCGGTTGCCCCGATGCGGCATCCCAGATCCGCACGCATGCATCGTTGCTGCCCGACGCCAGGGTCTGGCCGTTTGGCGACCAAGCAACACAGCGGACAAGGTAGGTGTGGCCTCGCAGTGAACGACGTATCTGTGCTGATGCAAGGTCGTATAGCTGGACGTTGCCGGCGGCGGCCAGCGAGGAACTGGATGCCAGACCGATGGCTTTCCCATCCGGCGACCACGCGGTGCAATTGAAGCCGGGTGCGTGACCTTCAAAACCGTCAACCCTGGCGCCGGTCCCGGTATGCCAGAGGTCCACCGTACCGTGTTCGCCACTCGACGCCACAGTCTTGCGGTCCGGTGACCAGGCTACGCAGCGAATGCCACTTGTCTCGATCTCGCGAAGGCTCCGGCCGGATGCGACGTCCCAGTAAACCAACCTGGTCCCAACGACGGGATGCTTCGAGACCAAAGTTCGGCCATCGGGAGACCAAGCCACGAGATCCCACTCGAAACCGTCGAGCATCTGCTCCGATTCAGCATCCCACAGGCCACCACCGCTGAAGGCCAGCATCTTGCCGTCCGGCGACCAGGCCATGGATCGGACCGCGTCCCCTGCCTCCAGTGTGCGCACCAGTTCCGGTTCCGCCGACTCGACATTCCAGAACCGCACGTCGTAGTGGCCCGACACGAGAGTCTTGCCGTCCGGCGACCAGGCCATCGCGCTAACATAAGCCGGTTCGCCCCCGGTGTAGTACTTCACTTGGCCGGATTCGATGTCGCATAGCTGATTCGACACGGCCAGCATTTTCCCGTTTGGTGACCAAGCCAGGGCATCAACCGCAGACCAGTTCGGGTCAGGTCTTGGCCCCTCCATGACGCGGAGCAATCGGCCCGATCCGCCGTCCCAAATCCGCACCATGCCTGCACTATCGCCCGAAGCCAGGATGTTGCCGTGCGGTGACCAGGCGAGGCTACGCACGCCGACCGCGTGACCTACCAGGGCACGAATCAACTGGCGGGCAGAAGCATCCCACAGGCGGACAATCCCGTCTGCTCCTCCCGTCGCCAGCAGTTGGCCAGATGGGCTGTAGGCCATTGCACTGACCCCGCACGAGTGACCGTACGTCGCGATTGTCCACGATCGGACACCGTCTAAGGTTGCCGGCTGGGTCACCCACGCCATCGGGCCCAAGGCTGTTCCGGGAGCGATGGCCGGCGTGTCAGCACGGAGGTTGATCGCGGAGGGCTTGACATCGACATCCCCGGCCTTATCACCCGGAAACGTGGCCAACTGCTTACCCTCCCGTTCAATCTCAACGGTGTCCCCCTCGGGGACTTTGATCTCAGTCACCCGACCGTCTTTGCTCTTGATTCGAATGACGATTTGGGAGAGGATTGCCCCTCCGCCGACGAGGAGCAGAAGTGCCGCCGCGGCAACGACGATGCGCCGACGATCGACGCTAACACGCTTGGGCGCAGGGGCGTGGGAAAGGGCAGTTTCCTCTTGCTCGCGCGGCCGCTCCGCGGGCGGAGTCTCCGCACGTGGGACCGAACTCACTTCGGCCCCGTGCTCCGAGTAGGTCGAGACCGCTGCCAAGGGTACAGATTCCGCGTCTCCAGCAGCCATCCCCTCCGCGCGTCGCCCATTCTTGGCCAGACCGGTCGCCTTGCCTATGAGTGTCAACAAGCGACAGTCGGTGGCGAACGGTTCCAGGGCTTCGGCCACGGCCGCCGGCGTGGCGTACCGATCGGCGGGCTCCTTGGCCAACAGCCGATCGATCACTTTCGCAAGACCCTCCGGCACATCGTCACGATGTGCACATACGGCTGAAGGCGATTTCTGAGCATGGGCCATCATTTTGCTAATCGGCGTGTCGTACTCGGAGCTTCTGAAAGGTGCTTGCCCCGTGAGCAGTTCGTAGAGCGTACAGCCCAGACTGTAAATGTCGGCGCGGATGTCGACGGAGTGGGCATCGCAAGCCTGCTCGGGAGCCATGTAATCGAGCGTTCCCATGATCTGCCCATTCCTGGTCAATTCTTGACCCTCCGCCGGACCGCTTCGCAGCCGGGCCAACCCCAGATCGAGCACCTTGACCACTCCATCTGAATTGAGTATCAGGTTCGACGGTTTGATGTCGCGATGCACCATGCCGTGCTGGTGAGCGTGTTCCAGCCCCATGGCCGCTTGGCGGATCAGCTCGCAGGCATCAGCCGCGGGAAGCGGCCCGCAAGCCGCAACCAGCCTGGCCAAGTCGACCCCATCGACGAGTTCCATGACTAGAAAATGGATACCGTCCGTCTCCGCAGCGTCCGTGGCGTGCACGATATGAGGATGACTGAGTTTCCCGACGGCTTCCATTTCGCGGTAAAAGCGTTTTGCAGCACTGGCGTCACCCATCGACTCGGGCGGGAGAATCTTCAGGGCCACTTCCCGCCGTAGCTTGGTATGCAACGCCTTGTAGACCGTGCCCATGCCACCCCGGCCCAATCGTTCCAGTAGTTGATATTGGCCTAGTTGTTGTGGGTGCCAAGTCTCGCCGGACGAATGTCGCTTGCGTTGCGCGAGGGAGACGAACGGTACTTGATGCTTGAACGCATCGACCTTGGCCAGGGCCCGTTGGCATTCGGGCTCGTTCACGTATTCACCCGCGGGAACTGGCCGTCGCAACAAACCGATCAGATCGGAAGACTTCGACTCGAATTCCTCTTCTGAACTGTCGGCGATCACTTGGCAGTGCGGGCAGTCGGCAAGATGACGCCGCACTTCTCGCCTCTCGGGATCACCGAGCGTGCCAATCAGATAAGCATCGATTCTTTCACGATCGAGGCAACCGCTCCGGGACATAGCTTTGCTCCAGTGAATCAGGGGGCCTTCGGATGATCTCGATATGCGAGTTCATGCTGCGAACGAATCGCACTGGCGTGCGGGCGCGGTTGCCCGCCTATTATTAACAACACACAAGCGTGACGCGATCTGACCGAATTCCGAAGAAATAAGTTGACCTGATACTCCAGGATACTATAGTAGCAACTTACCCCCTCGTGCGCTGGAGTCCTTCCCCCTCTCCAGCGAACAGGTAGGCAGGCCATGCGATGCCCACGGTGTAAATGCAGCGGCGAGTTGTACCTAAGCAAGCAGGAAACGCGACGGATTATTAGGTGGCCATCGCGTCTGTTCTTTGTCGCTGTCTATTGCGATCTCTGCGGAATTGCCTTTCCTCGTTCACGACTGCTTTGTCGACATCTCCCAGAGCGGAAAGAGGAGAGTACGGAACGATCTTCCTGGCCGAACAGCAGCCGCCCCGATTAGTCATCCATTCCCGTCAGAAAATGCCATCTAATTCGTTTTGCAACCGCCGCACGACGCGGCGTTTCGCTTGCCTGACCGCCTCTTGGGTCATGCCCAAGTCGGCAGCGATTTCGGCCGATGGATGTCCTTGGACCGCCATCCGCCAGAAAGCCTGCCATGTGTCGTGTTCAAAGTCTTCTCGAATCGATTCCAGCACCCTGTGCAGGATGAGGCAATCGGAATTGGGGTCCGATGGCGCTTCGGAGTCTGACGATTCGCAAACCGCGAGCTGCTGTAGCTGCACCTTGGCGTCTGTCCCGCCAGCGCCGTCTGGATGCTTTTTCCAGCGCTGAACGTAGTTACGGATCTTGTTTTGTGTAATCCTCCAGAGCCAGCCGCGGAACGTGTCGCTAGCCTTCTCGCGGCGGAACGTTTCGATTTTGACGGCCACGCTCAGAAAGACTTCCTGCACGACGTTTTCCGCGTCGCTGGGTTGTAGCCCGGATCGCCGGCACCACTCGTAGACAACGGGCCCCAGCACCTTGACCAACCGACTCCAGGCCACGGCGTCTTGGTCTCGCAACCCTTGGAGCATAGTGGAGGAGATCGAGCTGGCACCCGCACCATTGGCGGAAGCATTCGATGCTGCGGCTGACATGGATTTGCTCTCTCTTTGTCGCAAGCTGCTTGCGAGACCACGACGTCACCGAAGCCACTGCTCTACGAATACCCCGAAACGGCCAGGCATGCAAGCCTCCCGTCGGCGGCTCCGCTGGATATCGAAGGAACACGAGTTCGTTCCGACCGCTTCGTCGGCCTACATCTCCTCCCGTCGCACGTTCTTCGCCATTCGCCGCGTCAGACAAGCAGCCATGGATTTCCTGCGAGATCGCGTCACGGGTCTGTGTTGTTACTCGTGGAAGGGATTTGCGAACAGTCCTTCATGTCCGCGTTAGAACCAAGAATAGAAAGGTTAGCACGATGGATAATGTGAGCAAGCGATTCTACTTCGGGTCCTATCTTGCTGCGATGGTTATCGGCACGCCCTTTGCGATCGGCCCCATGATCGCGGGCGGGGGCAAGATCCAGGAAGAACACCTACCATTCACAATTGTGGCTGGTCTTTTCGGCCTCTACGGTTTTGTTGTCTTCCTGATCCTGATCTACAAGATGTGGAAGGCGATCCCGTCCTCGGTGGCACGCACAACGCCCGGCAAAGCCGTCGGATTCCTGTTCATTCCGGTGTTCAACCTGTACTGGTGGTTCATTGTCCTCCGGGGCTGGGCTCAAGATTGGAATACCTACGCAGCAAAGTCGGGCGCGAAGGTTCCGCGTGTTTCCGAAGCTCTCCCGCTTGGGATCGCTGCGCTTCTTGCTCTCGGCGGCAGCGTCGGAAAGGTTGCAGGTTTGGCGGGTGCCCCATGGATTGGGACGCTTCTTACGTGTCCCAACTGTGTTCTCATTCCGCTCTTCATCCTCCAAGTCTGCAACGTCCTGAACAAGACATCCAGCGAGCCGGCCGCGGCAGTGGCTGGTCCTACGCCTATCCCACAGCAACGCGGGCCAAGATCGCTTGGTATAACCAGTCTGGTCCTTGGCATCCTGAGCATACCTCTGCCATATCTAGGGCTTGGGTGCGGTATCGCTGCCATTGTCTTTGCCAAGAAGCAGCGCAAGCTCTATCGGGAGCCTTTGTCCACGGCCGGGCTTGTCACTGGCATAATTGGAACTGCCTACTGGGGGCTAACGGTAACGCTCCTGCTTTTCATCGGAGTGCTTGTTGGCTTGGACGTGGTCTAGAAACCGAGACTGCCCGAACGATTTCTGCCAAGGGCCTCGGATAATGGTGATGAGGAAGGCTGAAATGAAAACAACCACGCTTGCGATTTGGGTATCCGTCCTTTCAACATTGGCGACCGCGGCGGAAGTGCAAGAACCTGTCTGGAGAGAAGATGTCACTAATGTTCCCATCCCATCGATACCAGCACAAGGAAGGGTGCATGGCGTTGAGTTCCGGGTGGAGAGGGCGCGGCTCAAGGGTGACATGACGCTCGAACTCAGGCAAGGAAAGGGGTTTTTTGCGAATCACGCGTTTACCATCTTCTTCCGCGTCCCGTCTCTGAAAAGCGGCGCGTTCCTTGAGGGCAAGACGTATGTGGTGAAAAGAGAAGACACGCTTCCGATGGTAACCCCGAACATATCGGTCCCAACGGTGATCATGTCCTACAGAGTCGAAGGCAACAGAATCCCACTCAGTATGAGCTTCCGTCGTGAATACACCATGAAACTGCAGTTTGGCCGACTCGCAGGCAACAAGCTCCCGGGACGTATTTATCTATGTTTGCCGGATGCATCCAAGAGCTTCGTCGCAGGCACCTTTGACGTCGACGTGGGGCCCAACGCATCTGCGACACCTCTTAAGCTGACGAAGCCATCGTTCGAGACCTTCAAGGAGCGTTTCGAACGTAGCGGCGTGCTGAACAAGTCTAATCTACCTCCAGAAGTGCGCAAGCAACTGACCGATGCCATCAAAGACCTTTCGAATCGTCCGCCCACATCGAACCGTCGGTCTCACAGGCCCACCTCCCGAAGTGCGACTCGCCAACACAGACGCTGACCAAGTTCTTCGCCAAATCGCGTCACGGGCTTGGGTTGTAGCTGGGAGAAGGCTCGGGGCTGTCCAAACACACGAGTTGCTTCGATTGCGCGATTAGTTCGCCGGTACGAGTTCGCGGATGCGGACATTGCGGAACCTTACTTTGGCCCTAGGGAAGTTCCCTGTGGATCTCAAGCCGATGAAACCCAAATAACCCTTATCTCGTTCTATTCCCGGACATCTCTGACGCGCGTCCGGGCCCAGTTCGTCCAAATCGACATCAAGAATGATCGCGCCATTCAGCGTGACGCGAACCTGACGCCCACGGCAAAAGATCTCCTGGCTGTTCCACTGGCCGACGTCCTTCAAATGCCCCCGTTCTGCCCGCTCAACGTCGAAAATCGAGCCGTGATACTTGCTCGGATCGAGGTCCGCGTCCTGAAACGACGAGTTGTCGAGTATCTGGATTTCCATCCCGTCGCAAGACGGATCCCCGTCGAGCGGCGCGCGAATGGCCACTCCATTGTTCGCGCCGGATTCCAACTGGAACTCGAATCGCAAAATGAAGTCGCTATACTCTTTGGTCGTCAACAACGTGCCGCGATTGTCCTCGGCGCTCACCAACGTGCCAGCCTCCACGTAGTAGCCGTCCGTCGGCTCCTGCCAGCCCTCAAGCGTCTCACCATCAAAGAGGCTAACGAAGCCAGGTTCCGGCTGTCCGTATGGTTGAACGTTCAATTCCCGAATGTGGATATTGCGAAAGGCCGTGCCTACGGCCGAACCACTCTTAGCGCTAGTGTGGTTCAGAAACCCGATGAAACCGGTTCGAGGTGGATTCGGAAGCCCCTCTACGTTCTGCAGGTCTGCCTCGACGATCACCATTCCGTTCATGCGAACTTGAACGTCATCTCCTTCGCAGCGAATCTGCATCGTGTTCCACTGATCAGCCCCCCGTTGCACGTCTGCCGTTGGCGGGACGTGATCGAAGATGGCCCCGGTCTGGGCCGTCCTGCCGAACCGGGGGTCATCAGCGTAATCCGTGCCAAGCAGTTGGATTTCGATCCAAGGATAGCCCCCTTCCAGCGAGCGAACGATAACACCACTGTTGGCATCAGCCGGTAGTTTGAATTCCAGGTGCAGAACAAAGTCGCCAAATTCCTGCTCGGATCGCAACCAGGCGGACTCAGCACCGTCGCAAACCAGTACTCCATCGCGTACAATCCAGTCGCCCCCGTCTGGCGGCTGTCGATCGTCCGGCTCGCCTGACGATAGCATCGGCGTCCAGCCAGTCAGGTCGCTGCCGTCAAATAGCGACACCCAATCGAGCGGCTCCTCACCTTCGAAAAGTGCATGCTCCGGCAAGTCGATCGTCCTCGCAATGCGAAAGCCCTGGCTCGGTTCCCGATCCGACGGCGATCGCCCGAAACGGACCGCCGAACGGGACAAAGCGGGTGAAACGTCCCAGGAACCGCCTCGCCGGACCCGAAGCGACCCCTGAGACGGCCCCTGGGGATCTTTGATTGGAGATTCTCTGTAGTAGTAATAGAGATGCCAGTCCTGGCACCACTCCCACACGTTGCCGTGCATGTCATACAGTCCGAACGCATTGGACTGGTAGGAGCCTGCAGTCGTGGTGCGCCCTAAACTTAAGCCCTGGTCGACGTTCGCGTCCTCGTGGTCCAAATCATCTCCAAGATGGTACGTCGTCGTCGTCCCAGCTCGGCAAGCATATTCCCACTCGGCTTCAGTCGGCAAACGGTACGCCCGGGTTGCCGTCGCCTCTCCCGGCAGGGAGGACAACCTCCGACAGAATTCCACGGCTTCTTCCCAGGAAACACACTCCACAGGATAACAGCTTGAGCCTGAGGAGAAGTTACTGGGGTTCGTCCCCATCACCGTTTGGTATTCGTCTTGCGTCACCTCGTACACGCCCAAGTAGAACGGCTTGGTGACGCGTACTCGATGTTGGTACTCATCGTCGTAGCGATTTTCCTCATCGTCCGGCGAGCCCATCAAGAACTCACCCGGGGGGATCAAGACGAATCTCATGCCAATCGAGTTGGTTTTCTCAACCGGTACGCCCAGGAAACTCGCCCATCGTTCTTGATGCTCTCTAGCTTCCGCCGTACTGAACGGAGCACTTGCCAAGTTCGGTCTGGCCGGTTTCGTCTGCATCCAGCTCAGCCAATTCAGCCAATCGTCCTTGCTCTTGATCCAGGTTTGGACTTGGGGCAGGAATAAGCTCCCCGCGATCAGAAGCAACAGTGCAACCACGACCAAACGCCGACGCGAAGAGCGGGCACGTTTTCTTTCTGCGCCCGTGGAAGCACTGATCTGTTTTAGCTGGCGCGGAGGGGGCACGGGCGGCGGCTTGGGCGCGCTCACGGCCGCTCTGCCCTCGGGCGTCACATGCGTGGAGGCCCGGGCCGGGATCGCGGGCCCAGTGTCTCCGGAGGTCGCCACGGGTGCCTCGAACTTGTCTAGATCGTCCCCCGTCGCCTTGCTGCATAGCGCCAAGAGGTCGCGACCGCCCGTGAATGGCAACAAAGCTTCCGCCACCATGTTCGGAGTCGCGTATCGTCTGGCCGGGTCCTTGGCCAACAAGCGTAGTATGACTTCCTCAAGGCCCTTCGGTACGTCCAAACGATGCTCGCTGATCGGTGGCGGCGGTTTCTGGATGTGGGCCATGGCTTTGCTGATCGGAGTGTCGTATTTGGAGCTGCTGAACGGCGCATGCCCCGTTACGAGCTTGTAAAGCGTACAGCCCAGACTGTAAATGTCCGCGCGGATATCCACCGAGTGAGCGTCCTCAGCCTGCTCTGGGGCCATGTAGTCAAGCGTTCCCATGATTTGGCCGGTGGCGGTCAGTTCTTGATGGGCGGCTGGGGCTCCACGCAATCGAGCCAGCCCAAGATCAAGCACCTTCACCATTCCATCGGAACTCAGGATCAGGTTCGATGGTTTGATGTCGCGGTGGACCATACCGTGCTGGTGGGCGTGATCCAGCCCAATGGCGGCTTGACGGATCAACTCGCAGGCATCGGCGATGGGAAGCTGGCCATAGGCGGCAACCAAGTCGCTCAGGTCGATTCCGTCGACAAATTCCATGACTAGAAAACAGGTCCCACTGGCTTCCCCAGCATCGGTCGCCCGCACGATGTGCGGATGGTCGAGTCGTCCTACGGCTTCCATTTCACGGTGAAAGCGCGCCGCCGCGCCGGGGTCGTCCATCCGCTCGGACGAGAGCACCTTGACAACCACCACTCGCCGAAGTTTCGTGTGCAGCGCCTTGTAGACAGTCCCCATACCGCCTTGGCCCAGGCTTTCCAGCAATTGATATTGCCCGATCTGATCGGGATGCGCCGTGAGCGCGGCGAGTTGGCCGGCGGCTTGCTGTGGAGAGGAGATTGACAGCTTATACCGAAGCGCATCGACTTTGGCCAAGGCCCGCCGAAACTCAGGTTCGTCGAGATATTGCGGCCCCTGTCCCGGCCGACGCAGCAAGCCGACCAGTTCCGAGGAAACTGCTTCGAACTCCTCCTTCAACTCCTCGGCGATGGCATGACACTTGGGGCAGCCGGTAAGATGGCGGCGGACTCGTCGCATCGCCTTCTCACCGAGATCACCGGTCAGATAGGCATCAATGTGTTCACGATGAAGACAGCCACGAGCGGGCATGTTTTGGCTCCAACTCGTCAAGGAACCCGCCACGGTACGCTACCCATGCGTCGACACCTTTGGCCAACCACGTCGATCTGCAGCAACACATGGCCGTGACGCGAATCGATCATAAGAGTCCCTCCAACTCTTCTCGGAGCCGCCGGACCACACGGCGTTTTGCTTGTCTGACCGCATCTTGGGTCATCCCTAAATCGGCCGCGATATCGGCCGAAGCGTGTCCTCCCACTGCCATTCGCCAGAAAGCCTGCCACGTGTTGTGTTCAAAATCGTCCCGGATCAACATCAGAACTCGGCGAACGATGATGCAGTCGGCATCGAGCGTTGCCGGCTCCGCTGACTCGGAGGATTCGAGCGCGGGCAACTGTTCAAACTGCATCTTGGCATCCGTCCCGCCAGCCCCGTCCGGGTGACGTTTCCACCGCTGAACGTAATTACGAATCCTATTTTGCGTCACCGTCCAGAGCCATCCGCGGAAGGAATCACCAGGCTTCGTCCGGTGAAAGGCATCCAATTTCTCCGCTACGCTCAGAAAAACCTCCTGCATGACGTTTTCCGAGTCGCTGGGCTGAAGGCGAGATCGTCGGCACCACTGGTAAACCACAGGCCCTAGCACCTTGACAAACCGGCTCCAGGCCGTGGAGTCGTGGGATTTCAGGCCCTGCAACATCGTGGAGGAGATAGAGCTGGCAGCCGTGCGACGTGCCGAATCATTCGACGCTGGAGCTGGCATAACTCTGGTTTCCCCTGTCGCAAGCTCCTTGCGAGACCACGACATCACTGAAGCCGCTGCTCTACGAATACCTCGAAACGGCTGCACATGCAAGCCTCCCGCCAACGGCTCCGTCCGATTTTGATGGAACACCGACCTTTCCCGGCTGTTTCGCCGGCATAGATCTCATCCCGTTGCTGGTTTGTCGCCATTCGCCGCGACGCTCTCGCTCATCCCGACAACCCCACCGGCCCTGTGCCGGTCGGTGGAAAGGTTTGGCAACGAGTCGAGGCGTGCCCAGGCCCGTCCCCCCTTCGCCCGCCGCCTCCGGCGGCGGGCGAAGGGGAAGTATGAGGAAGACAGGCGTCTGTAGTTCCCAAACCCATTTCGACCGGCACAGGACCGGTCGGGATCAGCGAGGAGTCTCAAAAAAACGCGTCACGGGGCAGTGTTGTTACCTGTGGAAGGGTTTAGCGAAACCTTGTGAACAGACCGCGATATGCGGTAGCGGAACCAGAGTGCGTTGAGGAGAAAACGACGATGATCGATCGAAGGCATTTTTGCCTGGCCCTGACCGTGACGGTCTTATGCTGCGGGCACGTTTACGCCATACAAAGAAAAGAGGTGTCGCTGTTCAACGGCCGCGACCTACAAGGCTTGACACCGATGTTGCGATTCGGCGGTCAGAGTCGGCATCGGCCGCTGCCAGCAGACCAAGAAGAGTGGTATGTCAGCGAGGGCATCCTTGTCTGGGCGGCTCGCCAATACAGTTGGGTCAAATGCAAGGGGGAATATAGCGATTTCGAGCTTCATCTGGAGTTCAACGTCTCCGTCGGCGCCGCAGGCGGTGTCTATGTCCGATGTCCCAGGACCGGCAATCTCGCACAGACGGGCATGGCAATCCGAATTGCTGATCCGGATCTGCAGGCGGCGAAGCCCAACATGCGCTACATCCGAACGGGTAGTATCATTGGAGTTGTCGAGCCCGAAGGCTCGGCGCAGAGGCCCGTCAATCAATGGAATTCGATGAACATCCGCTGCCAGGGGGACCGCGTGCAAGTCACGCTGAACGGCGTTCGCGTTCTGGATCTGAGTATGAACAGCGACAAGCGGTTGCGCCACCGTCCCCGTTCCGGAATCATCGGTCTAGGCAGCGGCACGGTGGAACAAGATGGGCCTGCGGCCTTTCGCAATATCCGCATCCGCGAGATCGAATCGGCCCGCCCGCCAGTGACGATACGCTCGCCTTCGCGGCCAGCGACTAAACGCTCGTCCTCGCGGACGGCGATAAGACGCTTCTCCTCGCGGCTAGCGACCACTTCCCCGCTGCCTGCTCGTCAAGGCGAGGCTCGGTTTCGGAAGCGATATCCGGGAAACAACGTGACCGAGGCCGGAATTCAACCCAAGTCCGCCAAGGTCGACCTGCTGGTTTTCGACAGATTGAAGCAGTTGGGAATCCAGCGGGCGGATGTGTGTTCTGACGAGGTGTTTGTTCGACGGGTCTATCTGGACGTCATCGGCACGCTGCCGACGCCACGAGAGGCCAAGAAGTTCCTGCGAGACCGAAACCCAAACAAACGCCGCATCTTGATCGATCGCCTGCTCGAGCGGCCGGAGTTCGCCGATTATTGGGCAATGAAGTGGGGCGATGTGCTGCGGGTCAAAGCGGAATTCCCCATCAATCTCTGGCCCAATGCGGTGCAGGCCTATCACCGCTGGATCCGGACATCGATCAAGCAGAACAAGCCATACGATGAATTCGCCCGTGAGATGCTCACCGGCAGCGGCAGCAATTTCCGCGATCCACAGGTCAATTTCTACCGTGCCATCCCCAACACCGAGCCGCAGACGATTGCTCAAGCCGTGGCGTTGACATTCATGGGAGTGCGTGCCGAGAACTGGCCGGAAGACCGCATGGCGGGCTTGGCGGCCTTCTTCTCCCGCGGTGGTTACAAGGCGACCAAGGAGTGGAAAGAAGAGATTGTCTACTTTGACATGTTGGGACCCGCCGAGGACGCTGCTGCCAACGTTTCGGGCCCCGCGATCTTCCCCGACGGGACCCCGGCCCGGCTGTCCGAGGACGAGGATCCGCGCGAGGTTTTCGCTGATTGGCTGATTACGCCGCAGAATCCCTGGTTTGCCCGCAACATCGTGAACCGCATCTGGTATTGGCTGGTGGGACGCGGCATCATTCATGAACCGGACGACATTCGTCCCGACAATCCGCCGCAGAACCCCGAGTTGCTGGACTTGCTCGAACACGAGTTGATCACGGCCCGATACGACCTGAAGCACATCTATCGGCTGATACTCAACTCGAAGACCTATCAGCTTTCTTCCATCTCCAAGAGCACACATCCCGACGCCGAAGCGAATTTCGCCTACTATCCGCTGCGCCGTTTGGATGCGGAAGTGTTGCTCGATGCACTGTGCCAGATCTCGGGGACGACGGAGGAGTATTCAAGCAAAGTCCCGGTACCCTTCACCTTCATTCCAGGAAGCCAACGCACGATCGCCTTGGCCGACGGCAGCATCACGAGTCCTTTTCTCGAAATGTTCGGACGTCCGCCTCGCGATACCGGGCTGTTATCCGAACGAAACAACGAGCCTACGTCCGCCCAGGCACAACTGCTTCTGAACGATAAGGATATTCAGCGGAAAGTTGAACTGAGCCTCGGCAGCCAAGCGCTTTACCAGCCTAACCGCGGTCCGCGCCAGGTCGTGGAAGACGTTTACCTGGCCATTCTCTCTCGTTTCCCCACCGAAGAGGAACTGATGGACTTTCAAGCTCACTTTGATTTCGAGGAAGGGCTTGCGCCGGAGGCCTTGTTTGATTTGACCTGGGCGTTGATTAACACGCCAGAATTCCTTTGTCGGCATTAGGCAACAAAGCAAGAGCCGATGGCCTCCACGGCGTGTGCCGATGGCCGGGTGTCACGGAAAGAAAACGAGCGCACAGAAAGAAGAGAGGTGACAAGATGACTGCGAAACATCATTCGACACCTGGCTTGGCGATTCCCGATTCAGACGATGTGGTCTCGCGTCAAGCCGGCATCCCAATCTCGCGGCGCGCCGTTCTGCGGAGTGGCCTTTCCGGTGCGGCGGGACTTCTGCTCGCCGGCAAAATGAGCCGTCCTACCTTGGCGGCGGAACCACGGGCAAAGGCCAAGGCGGTGATCCAGATCTGGATGTGGGGTGGTCCATCGCAACTGGACACCTTCGACCCAAAACCCGAGGCAGGCGACGACTTTTGCGGTCCCCTGAACAGGCCGATCCGGACCAATGTGAACGGGATAATGATCGGACAACTGCTCCCCGAGTTGGCGAAGCAGGCCGACAAGTACTCGATCATCCGCAGCATGACCCACGTGGACCACGAAGATAAGGGCCATGAAACGGCCGCCTACCTGGCCCAAACCGGGCAACAGCCCGGTACCCTGGACTCGATTGGGTACCCGTGTGTCGGCGCCGTGGTCTCGAAATTCAAGGGCCGCGACGCGGGATACCAGGGGCTTCTTCCACCCTACATTGTCTTGACCAAACCACAGGGGCGATTCTCGGAAGCAGGGTTCCTGGGTTCGCGCTACAAGCCCTTTGCCACAGGCGGCAACCCGGCCAATACGCCGTTCAACGTCAGAGGCTTCTCGGACCCGAGCGTTCTCCAGCGGCAGCGCAAGCGGCGCGAGCTGCTCAACAAGCTAGACAAGCTGACCCGCACCATGCAAGGCGATCCGCGAATTGCAGCGCTGCAGAAGTGCGAGGACGAGGCGTACGAGCGAATTCTCGGCGATGGCAGAAAGGTCTTCGATCTTTCGACAGAAGACGCAGGGTTGAGAGACCGGTATGGCCGCAGCAAGTTCGGACAGTCCTGCCTGGTGGCGCGCCGGCTGGTCGAAAGCGGCGTCCCCTACGTCACCATCAACTACAGCAGCAAAGATTGGGATTGGGATACGCACAAAGAAAATTTCGAGGTCATGCAACAAAGACTTCCGGAGATGGACAAGGGGATGGCAACACTGCTTGAGGACCTGTCGGACCGCGGCCTTCTGGACAGCACCATCGTCTGGTGGGGCGGCGAATTCGGTAGGAGCCCGCGGATCGCGTGGGAACCGGAATTCAGTGGCGGACGCCACCACCATCTTCCTGTCTTCTCCGCCGTTGTTGCCGGAGGCGGCTTCAAGGGTGGCCACGTGGTCGGGGCGTCGGACGCGAGGGGGGAAAACGTGAAGGACCGGCCTGTCTATCCGTGCGATCTGATCGGAACCATCTATGAACTGCTCGGCATCGACGCCGACGCGACCCTGCAGGATCCTGAAGGTAAGACCTTCCGCTTGCTGCCGTCCGCTGCGGACGGCGTGCAGTCAGGCGGACGCTTGAAAGAAATCGTGTAGACGAAGGAGGGTACCATGAACCGATTCCGATGGCACATACTCCTGTGGCTAGCGGGGATCCTTACGGCTGCGCCGGGCGTCTGGGCGCAGCCGGGACAATTCGGACCGCGGGAGCCGCATGTCGCTTATGTCTACCCTGCCGGCGGCCAGCAGGGCGACTATTTCCAAGTGACGATCGGCGGGCAGCATCTCGATAGTGCCACCAAAGCGTACTTCTCAGGCGAAGGTGTTGACGCGAGGGTGGTGAAGTACAGCAAACCGCTCAGCGAAGAAGAGGCGACCGATTTGCGAGAAAAGCTGCGAGAAAAGCTCCGACGGGTGTACGAGGAGACTTTTTTCCTCGAAAACCCAAAACAGGCGGCCCTGAGGGTCGGGAAGGAGATGGGCGTAGACGCCGAGGACTTGATGGCCCTCGATCAGTACGACGAGGCACACAGCGACCCCAAACGGCAACCCAACCCGCAACTTGCGGAAACGGTCGTTCTCCAGGTCCGGATCGCTCCAAATGCAAAGCTGGGTGAACGGGAGTTGCGCTTAAGAACGTCATCCGGTTTGTCAAACCCGCTCAGATTTCATGTCGGGGAATTCCCGGAATACGTGGAAGGCGAACGGAACGACAAAACGGGCGATACGGGGAATGGGAAGCGGCTACCGATCATTGTAAACGGTCAGATCATGCCAGGCGATATTGACCGCTTTCGTTTGAAGGCCCCCAAAGGCATGCGCCTGGTTGTTGCCGCCAGCGCGCGGAAGTTGATTCCCAACCTGGCCGACGCCGTTCCCGGCTGGCTTCAGGCCACGTTGGCGCTTTATGATGCGAACGGAAACGAAGTGGCGTATGTGGACGACTATCGCTTCGACCCTGATCCGGTCCTCTATTACGAGATTCCCGAGGACGGCCTATACACCTTGGAGATCAAGGATGCCATTTACCGAGGACGTGAGGATTTCGTTTATCGCATCACCCTGGGCGAGATTCCGTTTGTGACGAGCGTTTTTCCGATGGGCGGCCGGACCGACAGTCGAATAGATGTCGAGTTGAACGGTTGGAATCTCCCGGTGGAAAAGCTCACGCTGGACACCAAAGGTAGAAGTCCGGACGTTCATCCGATTGTCATATTGAAAGGTCAGCGGGTTACTAACCACGTGCCATTTGCCGTGGACACGCTGCCGGATTGCCTGGAAGCAGAGCCGAACAACGAGCCGGGAAGCGCGCAACAGCTTCGACCACCATTGATTGTCAACGGGCGAATTGACCGCCCCGGCGATTGGGACGTCTTCCGCTTCTACTGCCGTGCCGGCGGCATGATTTTCGCCGAAGTAAAAGCACGCCGGCTGAACTCCCCAGTGGACTCCGTGCTCATGCTGACCGACGAAAAGGGCCGACAAATCGAGGTCAACGATGACCATGAGGATAAGGCGGCGGGATTGACCACGCATCACGCGGACTCTCGGCTACGCGTCACGATTCCAGCAGATGGGTTTTACTATCTCCACTTGGGCGACACACAGCGCAAGGGCGGCACAGCGTACGGATATCGCTTGCACATCAATGCGCAACGACCCGACTTCGAGTTGCGTATCGTGCCGCCCAGCATTAACGCCCGCGCGGGCACGAGCGTACCGATCACGATCCATGCTTTGCGAAGAGACGGCTTCTCCGATGCTATCGCGCTCTCATTGGTAGATGCGCCGCCGGGCTTCGTGTTGAGCGGCGGGTGGGTTCCAGCCGGTGAGGAGAGTGTGCGGCTCATGTTGACGGTCCCACCTGCCCCTACAAAAGAACCCATCAGCTTGCGCCTGGCAGGACGCGCGATGATCAACGGACGGGAGATACGCCGGCCGGCCATCCCGGCCGAAGACATGATGCAGGCTTTCATCTACCACCATCTCATCCCGGCAAGAGACTTGATGGTGTCGGTGACCGGACGGGCGTTTGGCTTGTCTGACGGCATCTTGGCTCATCCCTAAGTCGGCAGCGATATCGGCCGAAGCATGACCATTGGTAAACCGCACCCCCGAGCACGTTGACAAAGCGACTCCAGGCCGTGGGGTCATGGGATTTCAGCCCTTGCAGCACGTGGAGGAGATAGAGCTTGCAGCGGTGCGACGTGCCGAATCATTCGACGCTGGAGCTGGCATCACTGTGGTTTCCCCCGTCGCAGGCTCCTATTGTCCATATCACTCCCTTTCTTTTTGTTCTTCTCTCGGAGTCGCGTAGGACCGCCGCCGGTTGGGCGGGAGGTTCTCCCGGAGGTGCTGCAGGAGTATGAGGTGACACCTGAAGACGCCCGTCAAGCAACGGCCCTCGCGGCATCAATTCCGTGGGTCTCTGTGTCGTACAAAGTCCCAGGTGCCGATTCTCCGCTCCGCCAGATTTTCGGCACGGGATACACGATGAAACAAATCTTCCTAAACTGTGGGCAGTCGAAGCTGCGATTGGAAGCAGAGGAATGGGTCAGGATGAGAGGGTAGACGATCGAGCCTGCAACTTCTGACGTTCCTGTTGTCTGGGATGCACGGCAGACCGATAACCCGTGAAGCAGGAGCGTAAAATGCGTACGCTGTTCACAATCGCCGCTGCTGTTTTCGCTCTGGCAGCGTTCGGTAGCAATCTTTACGTTGCAGCCGATGACGAAGTCATCGCGGCGATCGGTTGGGGCCGGGCGATGGCTGGGCGATCCTTTACGGCAATCACTGCCGCTATTACGGGATTCCAGCCCGTCCGGGGCGCTTCTACGTCAAAATCCTTGAGGAAGTTGCCACCAATTATCCGGACATGCCGTCACGGCCGATTCGCGTTTCGGCACCGCAGTGGGTCCAGACTCGTATTCAAAGCGACACTCGCATTCCGGCTTTGGCGACGGACGAGTCCTGCTTCGAATTTCCCAAGCCGAAGACAGGCCCAATACACGCGGAAGCGGACCTCATGTACCGACGGACTTTTCCGTCGTTCGCAAAGCTAAGAGGCTGGGATATCCCCGACATCCCCGTAGCATCTCAAACGAAGACGTTTGATCCCGCCGCTCACGCCCACTGCTTTCATTAGCTCGTCTGTGTGCTGGACACGGTGTGCCGTGAAAGACTGCCCGCCCGGGCGCAGCAAATGTTTGCGTCCGCACGGAAGGTGACTCAAGAGAATTCGGTGGTCCAAGATGCCGAACCGGATATGGCCTTCGGGCACGTCTCATCCCCATGCTCTTCTTTCGCCACTCGCCGCCACCGACAACCAGCCAAATGTTTCTGAAAAACCGCGTCACGGGCTTGTGTTGTTTTAGGCAGGAGGAGATTGATCGGAAATCGTCGCCAAGTATTCGACGAAGGGAGGACGAACTGATGTGCGCAAACCGGCAACGCGACATCCTGGCTTCCATGACAGTAGCTTTGGTCGCCATGTTGATCTTCGATAACGCACATGCCGTAGAGACCAGTGGTGCTCGAATCGTGCGTTTTCTTGCGGCGGATGGCGCACCGCTGGAGCGCGGCTGGCCAGTTGACTGTGGAGTTCCCACTTATCTTGTGGTCCACGGCTTT
>JACKQG010003499.1_pt1 | contig 19213 bp, 17 predicted proteins | sample 8237621 | NCBI WGS metagenome assembly JACKQG01 (sample SAMN15677084, study PRJNA649215) | marine metagenome | biome: marine; feature: Black Sea; material: saline water; isolation source: suspended particulate matter (SPM) from the Black Sea western gyre | collected 2013-06-09/2013-06-10 | depth... | reverse complement strand
CCGGCAGGTGGGGCGTGGAAAAGGGCGTTTTGGACTTAACCCCCCTCCTAGCCGCGGGAGACCTGGTCCCGGCCCCAGTTTGCGTTCACGCGAAAACCCACCCACCCCCGGGGGGTGTGGGAGTCGGGAATCCCGATGACCTTAGGGTTTCCTCTCCCGAGGGGGCAAACGGGCCCTCCGCAAAACGCCCCCGCCCCCGCCTCGACGTTCGGCAACTCGACGCCAAATACGACTTGGTCGTCCTTGACCTCGACGTAGACGTTTTCGGTGCACGAAACGTTCGAGGGACGCGGATTGACCTTCGTCCCTCGGTACAACGCGGGGACGATTTCGCCCCCCATTCCCGAATAGACGAAGCAGCCTTGTTCCTGGAGTACTGCCTGTCGGTCGATCTGCATGTAGGTCAGTAGCGCGTCGATGTTGGTCTTGCTCATCTTCTCGTAAGCGGCGATGGGCATCTTCACCTGCGCCGAAGCATAACGCCCGCGTCGGTTGCGTGGCGCGGGCTTTAGATCGCCATCAAATCCCATGGCAATCAAACTCTGTACGTACTTGATGCCTCGCTCCTGGAACGTCGCGTCCAATCGGCTTCTGGCAAACCCTACGGCGGCCGATGTGTCGGCGTGCCCACGGGCTTGTTCGAATCGGGTGTAGAAACAGATGTGAAGATAGTAGTGGCCGTGGTGCTGCCTTCGGACAAACTCGACTTCATAGACCTCTCCAGAGAATTCGGCCAGATACTTCTCCTCCATCTCCTTCGTCAAACCGGGCAACAGCTCTTTGGCCGCCCGAGCTGCCATTTCCCGTTCTTCTTCACACTCGAAGATGTATCCCAGATTGCGTGCGGCCCCGGCCCATTTCGACACCTTCACTTCGGCGCCGCCGAACTTGTTTATCCGGAAACAGCCAACGCTAATCCCCAGCACGCCATGCCCGGGGCCGTAAGCCAGCACGTTGGTGAAGGTCTTGTCGACATCGCCAAAGACCTTGAGTTGCCCGGCATACCCGTAGTATTCCTCGCGGCCTCCGATGTAGTTGTTCACCAGCGGCAGGAACCGTTTGGCATCCGTTCCCAGAGGCTCCAAAGAGGAGCCGCAATATGCGCACGAGGTGTCCGTGTCCACCGCCGACAAATGCCACTCGGCATTGTCGTTTGGGCATCGCCACTTCATGAGATACGGCGTGTCCGGTAGTTCCAGGTGTCGGAAGTTGTGCCCCGTCAGGTCCTCGATCACCTTTCTTCTGCTCAACGCTGCAACGCGAAAGTGCTCTGGAGAAGCGAACGCGTACTCCTCCAGTAGGAGCGATTCGGTCTTCCATGGTGGTACTTCGCCGGCCTTGATCTTCTCGGCGATTTCATTGACGAGCTGTTCTTGGTTGTCCATGGTTGCGATTCCCCGTCATCATTCCATGCAAGTTTTGGATCAGCTCGTTTAACCCGAAGCCGGAGGCGATGGCGGGCGCTACGAGTAGACGATCCATCGCATTACGCGCCATCGCCTCCGGCTTCGGGTTAAACGAGGAAACTGTCAGTAGGTGTAGAAGCCTTTCCCCGTCTTCCTGCCCAATTCGCCCTTCTCGACCATCTCGCAGAGCGTCGGGCAGGGTTTGTACTTGGGATCTTGGTATCCTTCGTACAGCACTTCCAAGATCGCCTTGCACACGTCCAGGCCGATCAGATCCGACAGCGCCAACGGTCCCATGGGATGGTTCAAGCCTAAGGTGACGGCCGCGTCGATGTCCTCGGCCGTCGAGGTCCCGTCGGCCAGCTTGTCCATGGCTTCGTTCAGAAACGGCAGCAACAGCCGATTGACGATAAAGCCCGGCGCGTCGCCCGTAACGACTGGCGTTTTCCCCATCTCCAGGGCGATCTGTTTCGCGTACTCCACGGTTTTCTCGGGCGTCGTGTCCAGTCGGATGATTTCCACCAACTGCATTTTCGGCACAGGGTTGAAGAAGTGGAGTCCCACCAACCTTCCGGGGTCGGCTAGTACCTGCGACAACTCGGCCAGCGAAAGCGACGAGGTGTTGGTGGCAAAGATCGTCTCTTTCGAACACACCTGATCCAGTTCGCTGAACACCTTCTTCTTCACTTCCATGTTTTCTATTGACACTTCCTCGACCAACTCCACGTCCGCCATATCTGCCAAGGACGTGGTTGTCTTGATTCTTCCGAGGATTTCGTCCTTTTCTTCTACCTTCGTGATCTTGGCCAATCTCTGGTCGATCTTGCCCAACCCTTTTTTGACGATGTCTTCACTGATATCGCTGAGGATCACCTGATAGCCTATCTGGGCACACACTTGAGCGATGCCGCTGCCCATCGTGCCGGCACCTACCACGCCGACCGTCCGTTCGGGTATTTCCCGGACGGCCTCGGCCTCGATGATCGTGCCCAGCGCACATGCGTCGAAAGACTTCCTGATGTGGAAGTTGCCGTGTTCATCTTCCAGGAACAGATCGTAGTACGGAACGCGCGAATGGCCTGGTGAGGGAATGTCGATCCTCGTGCTGCCTCGAACGGTACTTCTCCCAGTCGCGACGTTGACCACATCTCCCTTGCAGAAGATGCACTTCCGCACGGCGTAGTACCATTGCTTGCCGCAGTCTTCGCATTTGAAGGTCATGTCAATTCCTTTCGAAGATATGCACCGCAGCCGTTCCGCCAACGCCGCCGATATTGTGAGTCAGTCCTACCGCCGCATTTTCGACCTGCCGCTGCCCGGCTTCGCCGCGCAACTGCGTGACGACTTCAAACACCTGGGCCAGCCCGGTAGCTCCGATCGGGTGCCCGTCTGCTTTCAGGCCGCCGTCGGTGTTCATGGGCATGTCGCCTTGGATGGTAGTACGTTGCTCGCGTACCCACCCGGCGCTTTGGCCCGGCTGACAGATCCCCAGGTCCTCCATGGCCACCAGTTCGTTGATGGTGAAGCAGTCGTGGACTTCGACGATGTCGAGATCTTTCGCAGAAACCCCAGCCTCCGCGTACGCCTCCTTGCTGGCTTTCTTCGCTGCTTCGAGCGTGGTGTGTACCTTGCGATGCGACAGCGAAATATGGTCGGTCGCCAAGGCCGAGCCGATGATCTTCACGTCGCGATCGCTTTTCTTTTCTTTGGATACCACCACGGCAGCCGCTCCATCGGAGATGGGCGAACAGTCGAATAGATTCAGCGGGTCTGCAATGATCTGCGCGCCCTTGATCTTCTCCAGAGTTACTTCCTTGTGGCTGAAATGAGCCAGAGGGTTTAGCCTGGAGTTCTTGTGATTCTTAAACGCGACTAGCTCCAAGTCCTCGTGCGTGGTGCCGTGCTTCTGCATGTGCTGCTGGGCTACGAGCGCGTAATGGGCGGGAAAGATCAGGCCCTGCTGCTGGTCGGCCACTCGATCACCGGCCATGCCCAGATTCTCCGTGCTCGCTTCGGAACTGGCGTGGGTCATTTTTTCGGCACCGACGACCAGGACGTTCTCGAATCTTGACAGCGCGATCAACGCCTGAAACAGGGCACTGGCACCTGAAGCACATGCGGTTTCAACGCGGATGATTGGCAGCCTCAGATCGGGCAGCAAACTTGAGACTACGGAATTCAGATGCAATTGCTTCGAATACGGCGCACCGAGAAAGTTGCTCACGTAGACGGCCTGGATTTCCTCGATCGAAATGGGGCTGTCGTCGATCGCGTTGTACATGGCCTGATAGATCAACTCGGGCAGCGGATCTTCCAGGACACCGAACTTCGTTCTGCCGACTCCAACGACATACATGGTCCTCGGCTCCTCTATTACGCGAAAAGCGTTCTTGGATAAGTCTTGAGGCTTGAAGGTATCCTATCTCGCGACACTTTGCCAGCGATGGGGCTCGCATTCCCTCAAGAGTTCTGGGTCAGCATGTCGCACATGGCCTCCGCTGCGACCGCGAGCCAGGTGCTGGAATCGGCGTGCAGGCGGCGCTGGGTGTACCTTACGGCTCGATGTCGAAGCCGGCTTGCTCGAAATGGTGGTCCACCGCGAAGGCGACGGCAATGCCAAGCCGCTCCATCAAAGCAAAGGACACACAATCGGTGAGCGAATAACGCTTGTCTTGATGGCGAACCAGATAACGCCAGCCCTGTTGCAGAAGCTCTTCATCCACGTGAATCATATCGACTGCGGTGCTCCGCAGCAGGTTGTCTCCGACCTCGACGGCTTTCTCGTGATGCCCGCGGCCATTGAAGAACGTCACGATTTCATCGAAAACGTACGATGTAGTGACCAAGGACGGTAGACTTCCAGCAAAGCGACGCCAGTGGTCCGTGACGGTGCGGTGGTTCTGATCATTGGCCAATTCGAGGGCCAATACATATCCCGTGTCGAGAAAGACTTGTCTCATTGGTCATACAGATAGCGGTCATGGTTTGCCGCGGCGTCATCCACGTCCGCCTCGATGGGATTCCTGCCGAGTCCCGTAATCGAATCTTCCCCACGAACCGGCACAACGACAACGCGATCTTCTTCGCGTTGGATTTCCACCTCGGCGACTCCCGGAAACCACTGTTTTGGAAGGGTCACGCCCTGTTCGGTTATCTTGCTTCGCATGTCAGTCTCCAGCGATTCAGTCTAATCCCAATTATACCAGAAGATTGGCAAAGTGGAATCAACGTCAACTTGGGGCTTCAAGATTCCGCCAAAACCCCATGCACACGTAACGTACGGCCCGAACAGAACTCGTGTTCTTGTGAGGTGGACTCTGCACATGAAGCATTGGTGGAATCAGAATGACTTGGTCTTGCATGGGCACGGCGCGGAATGGGGGCTGGTCAGGGTGCCGTACGATATGCATATAACTTTTCGGTAGTAGCCGCTTGCTGGATCGAGGTCACTAAAGCCGACTCACCAGAAGCTCTCCTCCTGAATCGCCGCCGATCCTTGAAAGCACACTGAACCGGCTACGATGGCCGTATGCCCTCGGCCAATTCCTGCTCCCAGTCGTCCATCAAGGGCCAATCGCTGGCGCAGGTGCCGAAGTCGGCCATGTGCTGGTAGTCTTCCAGGCGTCGGATCGCTTTGTCGAGAAGATCATTGTCTTTGCGGAAGTACGGGCCGTGGCCTGGTAGCAGCCATTCCACATCGCTTTGGCGAATCCTGTCGAGCGATCTGATGAAATCCGGTATGTCGCTGCCATGGTGAGCGTCGATGGCGCCCACGCAGCCGTCGCGGTAGACGGTGTCGCCGCTGAACAGTAGTCCGCCTAGACGGAAGGCAAGTTGACCGGCCGTATGTCCCGGCGTGGACCAGACTTCCAGTTCGAGCGAACCGATCCGTAGAATGTCCCCTTCGTCGACAGCATTTTCCACTTCGACCGGAGGCATCTCCATGTCGATGCCTTGAGGTCGGATTTCAGCAAACGTGAACAGCTTGTCGCCCTTTCCGAGCGGCCCGGCGGCCAAGCGATGCGCCGTGGCGGTCGTTCGCAACAGTTGTTTCGCCTTGGCCAAGCCTTGTGTGTGATCCACATCCGCGTGGGTGGCCACAAGCGTTTTGCACCGCGACAATGGAAAATCCATCTGGCGGATGAGTTCGACGATTTCGTCCACGGTGTCTTCGTAGCCAATGTCAATCAGGATCCACTCGTCCGCGTCGTAGACCAGATAGACGTTACAGCCGATGACGTGCCCGGCCTGATGATTCATCTCGATGACGTTCGGAAAGATCGGCTTGCGCTCTAGCATCAGATTCCCTCATACAACGGCAATTACCGCTCGGTTTGGCATACCTGAATTGCAGGGGCGGAATGGACACCCCTCAATGTTGCGAATATGTATGAATCATCCAGAATCGTGTAGTATGATTGGAGCGTAAAGGGGACAGTCCCATTTTCGCTCCGAAAGACTGCGCGAAAATCGGGACAGTCCCCGGACCTTTGGCGATTATTCTATTCTGCGTGTGCAACCCATTTCCAGGCCTTCGAGAGTGCCATGTATTTCAAATTCAAGTGCTCCCATTGCGAAAAATCACTGAAAGTCCGCGAGGAATTGGCTGGCCGGAAATGCGCCTGCCCCTACTGCAAGGGCTCGGTCCGTATTCCCCAAAGTATCGTTGCCGAGTCTACCGAGACGGAAAGCAAGAGTGGGGGGTTTCCAGGAATTGACGTTAGTGCCGCGCCGAAACCCAAGGGTGCTAGACCGGCCGCCAAAGACAAACCGCAGGCGACAGCGCCATCGCCACCGCCAGAGAAGACTGCGAGTAGCGCTGGCGAGTGGACTGACAGCAGTAACGTCAGTCTGATCCGGAGCGGCGTGATGGGCGGGGGCGCGACCGTGGCCTTCCTGCTTCTGATTTTCGTATTCGTTTCCGCCGATCTTGGCTTCGCTGGCCTATTCTGGGGTTGGGTACAGGCACTGACTCTGTTGTTGTTCTTCTGGTCTCTGGCGATACTTGTGTTGAAATGGAAGAAGCTGAAACGCCAGCGGGAATCGATGCTGTTGGATGTGTTGCCCACCGAATTATCCAAGGAGATCACGGTCGATTCGTTGGACAAGTTCGAGGCTCACGTGAATGGTCTGCCGGGCGAGCCGGGCGAGAGCTACCTGATCAACCGGGCGATTCGCGGCCTGGAGCATTTTCGCGTTCGTCGCAACGCGGCCGAAACCGTGACCATGATGGAGTCGCAATCGGCAATCGACGCGAACACTGTTGCGTCCAGTTATACGATCGTGAAAGTCTTCATCTGGGCCATGCCCATCCTGGGTTTCATCGGTACGGTGATCGGTGTCAGCTATGCCGTGGCCAGCTTGGGCGGCAGTCTCGAAAATGCAAGCGATATTTCGGTGGTCAAGAACTCGCTGAACAAGGTGTTCGAAGGTTTGGGCACCGCTTTCGACACGACGCTGCTGGCATTGGTCTTGAGTCTGTTCGTGAAGATACCGGCCTCGGCGCTGCAGAAGAACGAAGAAGATCTGGTCACGTGGGTAGACGAGTACTGCAACGAGAACCTGTTGAAGAGGTTGAATGACGGGCGCGAGGGAGGAACGGAACAGGAGAAAGGATTCGATCCGGCCGTGTTCCACAAGGCCGCTGACGAGGCGATGGCAGCTCACCAGGCCGAATGGAAAGCTCAGATGGAGGAGATGGGGCGTGTCACGGGCCAGCTTCAGGAAACGCTGACCGGACTGGGCGAGCGCGCTCAGGATATCCAAGAGCAAATGGCCGCGTCCATTGACGGCGCGAGCAAGGCCGTCAAGGACAACTTCGCCGGCATCGAACGAGGGCTCTCCGGCCTGAACGACGTGTTGGAGCGACTGGGCGAGCAGCAGGTTGTGATCCGACAGGTCAAACCACGACGTCGTTGGTTTTCCCGCCGTCGCGACAACGTGATCGAGGTGGAGGATTAGTCATGGCACGGCGGAGGCGCTCGGAAGCCGACGACATTTCGCTGTTTCCTTTTCTAAGCATCCTGGCCAGCATCATTGGCGTGCTCACGTTGTTGATCTCGACCATGGCCTTGACCCAGATGGACAGCGAGGACTTCGCCAGCTTGGAGCAATACGAAAAGGTCCAACGCGACTTGAAGGAGATGCTGGAAGAAATCGAACGGCTAAAGAAGCAATTGGACGAGGACGCGCTTCGCAGGGTAAGCGAAATGGATCAGGCACAGCGCGATCTGATCGTGGCACGAAAACGGCTGGACGAGCTGCTCAAGAAGATTGAAGAGCTTCAGAAGATCGGCGCAAAGCCCATGGAGGTGGTCGACGTTCCCGAGGTCGATGCGGAACTCCATCAGCAGGCGATCAAGGAGATGCAGGCCGAACTCAATGGCATCAAGGAGCAGTTGGCCCAACTGGAAAAGGATCTCGATGAGCGAAAGCTGCCTCCGGAGGAGTCGGAGGTAAGCGTGCTTCCCGGGGGTAGCGGCCTGGGCTTCGAGCCGGTGTTCGTGGAATGTGCCGCCAAATCGGTTGTGTTGCACACAAGCGAGGAACCCGAGCATTTAGCCATAGGCGGGCTGGAGGGGAACGAGTCCTTCGTCAAATTGTTAGCCCACGTCGCCGAATCGCCCAAGCGAACGTTGGTCTTCCTCATACGAGACAACGGGCTGGGCACTTATCATAAAGCACGCGACTTGGCGAACTGGAGCGAAGTGCGCAACGGCAAGTTGCCGGTCATCGGTCAAGGTAGGCTTGATCTGAGTTACTTCACCAAGAAGTAGTCCCACATAGGTTGTTGTCATAATGGCTCGACGCCCGGCAGACGACGATGAAGGAAGCATGGATTCGCTTCTGGATACGATGATGAACGTTGTGGGTATCCTCATACTCGTGCTGGTCGTAACCCAGTTGGGCGTGGGGGACGCCGTAAAACGCATCACCGAAACGGCCAACATCGATCCCCAGGCGTTAGAGGACAAGATTAAGGAATTGGATGCCATCAAGGACGAGCACGACACGCTGTTGGCTGCGATGGACGAGTCGATGCCTACGACGACGGATGCCGAGCAACAGAAGGCGCAGTTGGAGGAGTTGCGTCGAAAGATCGCCGAGCAGGAGAAGCTCCTGGCGCAATTGGAGCAGAAACAGAAGGAAGAGGAAGCGAAGCTGGCGGAGATAAAACGCAACATGGCAGCCGCGGTGGCGGCCAAGAAGGAGATCGAGAAGAACAAGGAGGAACGAGAACAACTCCAGACCGAATTGAGCACTACGCTGAAAGAAATCGCTCGCCTGGAGGCCGTGTTGGCCGATACGCCCGCGCGACAAGTAATGCCGCCGAAAGTCGTTAGCCTGCCGAATCCTCGCCCCGCGCCGAAGGATGCGGAACAGTTGATATTCTTGTGTTCGGAGAACAAAGTCTATCCGCTTCCCGCGGGACCTGCGTTGGAGCAGATTCGCAAGCTCTCCCAAGGCCAGGCCCTGCAGGTGGCTATCAACCAGCGTCGGACGTTCAACCCGGCGACGGGTGACGGTACAGACCGTTTCCTCGAGGAATTCAACAGGAAGCCGTGGCGAAGTGATTACTTCGAGGCGAAATTGGTCAACTCCAGTTCATACCCGAGACTGGTCTTTCACCCCCTGTCCAACGGCGGCGAAACAGAGAAGGTCGTGAAGGCGCCGAGGTCGAAGTTCCAGAGAGAGCTGGGCATGATCGACAGGAGCAAGTACTTTATCCGGTTCTATGTTTGCACAGACAGTTTCGACATCTACGTGACCACGCGCCGCATTGTGACGGACAAGGGGCTGTTGGCCGGTTGGGAACCACAGGGCAAAGGATGGAAGTATACAACGTCTCTTGGGGGAAAACTCCAGTTCGGCCCGCGGCCCAAGCCCCCCCCGCCGCCGAAGACACCGCCAAAACCCAGACCGAAGCCATCGGGTAACGTGATCGACTAGCCAAACGCCAAGTAGGTCCCGCTTGCCGAGCGGGACCTCGATGCAGACGCCAGCCGTGATGGGCGTTCGAGGTCCCGCTCGGCAAGCGGGACCTACCAGGACGCCCGCGCAGCCTAAAGGACAACGATGCCCACGATTCTGGATAAAATCATTGCCACGAAACGCGAAGAAGTTGCCGCCGCAAAGGCATCGACGCCGGAGCGAGAATTACGTGCGGCGCTGGCCGACGCACCGCCGGTCCGCGATTTCTTCGGCGCACTCTCCGGCGGAGGCACGATTAGGCTGATTGCGGAAGTCAAGAAGGCCAGCCCGTCCAAGGGCCTGATCCGCGAGGATTTCCAGCCCGTCGAGATTGCAGCGATTTACGAGCAGCACGGGGCTTCCTGCATCAGCGTGTTGACGGATCAGACGTATTTCCAAGGTAGTCTCGACTATCTGCGCGATATCCGCTCCGCGGTCAGCATCCCGCTGCTTCGCAAGGATTTTATCCTGGACCCCTACCAGCTCTTGGAGGCTCGCGTCGCGGGTGCCGATGGGGTATTGTTGATCGCCGAATGTCTTGATGATGATAGCCTGCAAGAGTTGCACGACGTTGCATTGGAACTGGGCATGGTTCCGCTGGTCGAGTTCTACGAACCTAAGAACGTGCCGCGCGTGCTAGGGGCCGGAGCCAAGCTGGTCGGCGTGAACAACCGCGATCTGCGCACTTTCCAAACAGACCTGCAACACACGGTTCGCATGCGCGAACGAATTCCCGACGATTGCGTATTGGTGGGTGAAAGCGGCATCCACAGCCGGCCCGATGTCGAGTTGCTCGAAACCGCGGGCGTAAACGCTATCCTGGTGGGCGAGCACCTAATGGCTAGCCCCGACATCGGGGCCGCGGTAGATTGCTTGGTGGGGCAAATGCCCTTGTAGCTTGATCAGGCTGAGGTCAGTAGCAGGTGCCGGCTGCCGCACGGGACCTGAATGACCAACAGAATGCTCTCCAAAAGGCACAAAACCGCGCGGTGAATAAAGCAGGAGGGTGGGACAATGACAAATCGAATCAGTCGTCGTGAGGCATTGGGGCGAGTCGCGCTGGCAGGAACTGGCTTCTGGGTGTCCGGAACTCGCAGCATCGGCGCGGAGAGCAAGTCGCCCAACGAGAAGCTGAACATCGCCGGGATCGGAGTCGGCGGCCGGGGCGCTTCCGACGTGAATGGCGTGGCCCGTGAAAACATTGTCGCCTTGTGCGATGTGGACCAGATGCGGGCTGCGGGGACCCTGAAAAGATTTCCCAACGCCAAGAAGTACCGCGATTTTCGCAAGATGCTCGACGAGATGGACAAGCAAATCGACGCGGTCGTCATTGGCACGCCGGACCACACTCATGCACCGCCCGCGGCCATGGCGATGCGCATGGGCAAGCACTGCTATTGCGAGAAACCGCTGACCCACTCCGTCTACGAGACGCGTGTGTTGACCGAGCTTGCCAGAGAGAACAAGCTGGCCACGCAACTGGGCACGCAGATCCATGCCGGCGACAACTACCGTCGAGTGGTCGAATTGGTCCAATCGGGCGCGGTTGGCGAAATCCGCCAGGTCGAAGTCTGGTTTCCCGGCGGTCGTGGCGGCATGGATCGGCCGACGGAGACTCCGCCCGTGCCGCCGACCCTGGATTGGGATTTGTGGCTCGGCCCTGCGCCGTATCGCCCGTACCATCCTGCCTATGTGCCGGGCAACTGGCGATCATGGTGGGACTTTGCCAACGGTACGCTGGGCGACTTCGGCTGTCACTACATGGACCTGCCGTTCTGGGCACTCAAGTTGCGCTATCCCACGACGGTCGAAGCGCAAGGGCCACCGCCGCACCCGGAGACCGCGGCGCCGGTGCTGACGGTGCGTTACGAATACCCGGCACGCGGCGATCTGCCGCCCGTGACGCTCACATGGCGCAACGGTTCGGGCAACATTCCGCCCATCGTCAAGGAACAGAACGTGCCCAACTGGGGAGCGGCCGTGTTGTTCGTGGGCGACAAAGGCATGTTGTTGGCCAACTACGGCAAGCGACTGCTGCTGCCCGAAGCGAAATTCGCCGACTTCCAGCCTCCCGAACCTACCATCGCCAAGTCGATCGGCCATCACAAGGAATGGACCGAAGCGTGCAAGACGGGCAGCCCGACCACGTGTAACTTCGATTACTCCGGTCCGTTGACTGAAACGGCACTGCTGGGCGACGTGTCCTACCGCATTCAAAGCAAACTCGACTGGGATGCGGAGAACCTGAAGGCCACGAACTGTCCCGAGGCAGACAAGTACATCCGCCGCGAGTACCGCAAAGGTTGGACTCTGTAGGCCCTTCGCTTATCGGAAGACAGATAGACGGCAGGGGAATGGGGGCAGGGGAATACCACGACAGGACATTCCCCTGCCCACATTCCCTTGCCAAAGTCTGGGTACGGGCAAATAGACCGCCACGCGGCGACCACACCATCCGGACGAAATCATGACGGACATCCACAAAGTTGAACCTGCCGAGGGATATCCGCCTGAAGAAGGGTGTTACCTGCGCGGCAATCACTATTCGCCCGTGGCGGTGGTCGTGATCTTGCGTTGGGAGCGGGAGAAGACGCCGCCGTCGATCGAGGAGCTGACGCGAGTCGCGGTGGAAACCGGGGCCGCGCTGGCTGGGACTCTGCAGACGGAGAACGTGGGGCTGGAGAAGGTGATCTGTAACATCGTCTCGAACCCGAACATTCGATTCTTGATCGTCTGCGGCCCCGAATCGCCCGGCCACTCGGTGGGCCAGACCATCTTGGCGCTCGAAGCAAACGGCGTGGATGATAAAAAACGCATTATCGGCTCGGAAGCACCGACGCCCTACCTGTTCAATTTGCCGACGGAGTCAATCGAACGATTTCGACAGCAGGTCACGGTAATCGACCTTGTCGACGAAGGCTCGCCGGACGTCTTGCGGCAAGCCGTTTGGTCCTGTTACCAAGAAGAACCTACGGCTTACCGAGACTACTCGCTTCGCGACCCCGGCGCCTTTCCCGAACCGCCTTTGAGTGGCAAGATCACATGGCGGATAAAGGACCCGGAACGGGAGCCCAAAGACGAGGAATCGCGAACGAAGATCGAGAAGGCGCGGGCATTGATAGAACGCCTCAAGAAGTCCGTCGAAGCGAAGAAGCGTGGCGAAAAAGGTGGCTCCTGACGCCGACTCCAGCGTGACTGCCCGGAGGAAGCATGAAAGGTCGCAAAAGGGTATACTTACGTCCGAGGCCGGGAGCTTGACCCACACTCGTGCACGATTTATTGCGGAGAGCTGCTATGAAACCCAAATTTCTTGTCGCATTGATCGCGTCTACCCTCATGTGGACCGCGTTGATGGCCAGCTTGCCAACGGCGTACGCCGAGGATTCAGCAACGGTGAAAGCCGTGTTTGCCGATCCGCCGCGCGAGTACAGCACGGCGCCGCTTTGGGTCTGGAACGACATGCTTACCGAACAGCAGATTCGCCAGACGATGCAGGATCTGGCTGGGCAGAAGGTGATGCAGGCGTTTGTTCATCCACGTCCGGGGCTGATGACGCCCTATCTGTCCGACGACTGGTTTCGGCTGTGGAAGGTGGCACTGGACGAGGCCGAACGGTTGGACATGAACGTGTGGATTTACGACGAGAACTCCTATCCATCCGGCTTCGCCGGCGGCTGGGTGCCCGAATTGATGCCCGAGGCTCGCGGACGGGGACTTCGTTTCGAGGTCGGGAACAAATCGAAAGAAGCGGACGGAGATGTATTGGGTGTATACCCTCTGGACGATGGCACCTCCGACGGCACGCGTTTCCTGACTGTACGTGTCCAACGTGCCGGCGATTCGCCCTGGACCGGCGGACGCTGTTATGTCGATCTGCTGCATCCCGGCGTGACCGAGAAATTTATCGAAGTCACCATGGAAGCGTACCGCAAGCGTCTTGGCGAACACTTCGGAAAACGAATTCCCGGGTGGTTCACCGACGAGCCGCACCTTGCACCCGCTGGCGGAGCGCCGCACTGGTCCGATCATCTGCCGGAGTTGTTTCAGAAACGGTGGGGTTATGACTTGGTGGCCAATCTGCCCAGCCTGCATTTGCCGGTGGGCGAATGGCAACGTGTCCGCCACAACTACTACCAATTGCTGCTGGAGCAGTTCATCGAGTGTTGGGCCAAGCCGTGTTACGAGTATTGCGAGAAGTACAACCTTGAGTTTACCGGCCACTACTGGGAACACGGCTGGCCGCGGGCCGGGCACGGCGGCGACAACATGGCCATGTACGCCTGGCATCAGCGTCCGGCAATCGACAATCTGATGAACCTGTACGGCGAAAAGGTCGATGGCCAGTTCGGCAACTCCCGCACCGTGAAGGAATTGTCCAGCGTGGCCAACCAATTGGGCCGGCGGCGGACGTTGTGCGAAGCCTTCGGCGCCGGCGGCTGGGACCTGCGTTTCGAGGACATGAAACGGATTGGGGATTGGCTCTTGGTGCTGGGCGTGAATACGCTGGACGAACACCTTTCCTACATCACCATCCGTGGGACGCGAAAACGAGACCATCCCCAATCGTTTTCGTACCACGAACCGTGGTGGAAGTCGTACCACGTCATGGCCCAGTACTTCACACGGCTGTCGGCCGCCACGTCACATGGCCGGCAGGTCAACCGGATTCTTGTGTTAGAGCCGACAACGACCGCGTGGATGTACCAGCCCGACAGGTCCACGCAAAAGCAGATGATGGACGTAGGCGAGCGATTCCAGCAACTGGTCAACGCACTGGAACGCGCCCAGGTGGAATACGACTTGGGATGCGAGGACATCATCGCCAGGCACGGATCGGTCGAAGGCGACGGACGCACCTCGTCGGAATCGGCCTCTAGCGCGTCTTGGTTTGTCGTTGGCAACTGCCGATACGACACGGTTGTCCTGCCGCCTCTGACCGAAAACCTCAACTCGCAGACCGCCAAGCTTCTGGCAAAATACGCCAGTGCCGGTGGGCGAGTGCTGTGCTGTGGCCCGCCCCCCGAGCGGATCGACGGTCGCCTCGCCGACCGAGCGAAACGCACTGCCCAAAACACAGGATGGAAAGAAGTGGATGTAATGGCGTTGCCCGGGATCCTCGGCGAACTGGACGGTGACGATTTTGCGATTCATCGCACCGAAGGCGACCAAGGCATCCTGTTCCACCAGCGACGGTGCTTGGACGATGGCCAGTTGCTGCTGCTCGTGAACACCAGCATCGAGCATGCAAGCTCGGGTGACATACAATCGGCATTGAAAGGTGTCCAAGAATGGCTTCCTCAGACCGGCGACGCGCGACCGTATCCGTTTTCTGTGGATGGAGGCGGCATCAAGTTGGATTTCGACCTCCCGCCCTGCGGCAGTCTCCTGCTGCTCTTCTCCAACGGAGGGCTTGCACCAGTCGAAGACCGTGAGATCACAACGATAGCTTTGGAACCGATTGGACCGTTGGCGATCAAGCGACTTGGCCCGAACGTGCTGACGTTGGACTTCGTCGATGTGACTGCAGGCGGGGAATCCAAGAAGAAACTCTACAGCTACAACGCGACTCAATTCGTATTCCAGAAGAACGGCATGGACAGGAATCCCTGGGACCACGCCGTGCAGTTCCGCGACGAGATCATAAGTACCAAGTTTCCGAAGGACAGCGGTTTCGAGGTGGTCTATCGCTTCAGCATCGAACAGCAGGTTCCGGACGGGCTGCAGATCGTTATTGAACGGCCTGATCTCTACAAGATCACGTGTAACGGCCAACCGGTAGGTGCGAAGCCTGGCCAATGGTGGTTAGATCGAGCCTTCGGCCGGATCGACTTGGCTGGCGTGGCCCGCGTGGGACAAAACACGGTCAGAATCAAGGCCTCGCCGATGACCATGTTTCACGAGATCGAGCCTGCCTACGTTCTCGGCAACTTCGCACTTCGGCCGACCGATGCCGGTTACACGATCGTTCCGCCGCGATCGGCGACGTTGAGAGCTTGGAACGAGCAGGGATTGCCGTTTTATGCCCAGGGAGTCGCCTACTCGCAGAAGTACGAGATCGCTCGGCCCGACGGTCGTTACGTGGTGCGACTACCTTCGTGGTACGGCAGCGTGGCAGAGGTGCGAGTGAACGGGCAATCCGCCGGCCATGTGGTCAGCCGGCCGTGGGAAGTGGACGTAACCGATCAGGTCCAATCGGGTCCGAACACGATTGAGGTGCGCGTAATCGGTACATTGAAGAACACGCTGGGGCCGCACCACGGCAAACCCGTGCTGGGCAAGGCGTGGCCGTGGGACTTCCGCCAGGCACCGTCCGCCGGGCCGCCGGCCGGCGCCAACTACCACACGGTGCGTTACGGTCTGTTCCAGCCGCTCGTGATGGAAAATCGTCGTTAGGGCAACCAAAGATAGACAGGCGACCGCGGGTGGGCTTGCCCAGTAGGTCCCGGCTGCCGGACGGGACCTTCCGCCGCATGGCAGCGTTTCGTGACGCCTCGAGGTCCCGTCCGGCAGCCGGGACCTACTTAAACCCAGCCGGACGTAGGCACTCAGGTGACAGCGATGTCGGAGAATGACCATCAGCCAAAGCCGGACGTTCCCGAGCCGTGGAGACCTCGGTTTGGGGTCGGCGCGTTGCTGATGGTCATGCTGGTGTGCAGCGTCACGGGTGCGGCTGGGTTTTATCTGGTGCGGAGTCTTGAAGAAAAGGACCGGACAGCCCATCTGACTTTCATTCTCTTCACGCTTGCAGCGCCGATTCTGCTGATGGTTGTAGTGAGCGCCATCCGACGAATCGTCGTTTGGCTCAGCCGACGCTAAGCCCGGCAAATGAGGGCGACTTTTTCTCTTGTGCGGATGCGACCCTGCCGGCTTTCCAATGCGCCCCCACTGGGCGGGCGCAAGAGTAAAGAACGCGGTTAGTAGGAGACGACAAGATTTTAACGGATTCACGCGCGGATCGTGTTATCGCGGGGAAATACTACGAATGGCAAGGCGCAATTCACACGGAACGGCGCTGGTGCTGCCAGACCGCCAGGAGGAGCGTGCGATCGTTGCTTTGAATCACCGATTCCGGCGATGTGCGGTTCTTTGTGCTTTGCTCACGCTGCTAGCATTGCCCGAGACCCCCGTTTACGCCCAATCGAACGGGCCATTGGTGAAGGCCGCAAGTCCGCTTCGCCTGCCGACTGCCCCTGCGCCGCAGGGACGTGACTCCGCATCCGACCAAGACTCAGACCAACCCCGCCACGAGGAGCGTCGGCCCGCGGGCGGTACACAGATATACCCCAAACCCCCGTCCGCCGGGAAGGCACCCAGCCTATTGGAGAAGGTGCTGGCCAAGACAAAACGTACGCCGTTGAGGGACTTGTTCGGTAGCGGAAATTCGCAGGAAGAGCCCGTTTCGCGAGAGGCCCGTCCCGTTCCGTCCACGGCGAGCGCCGACAGGAGCGTTTCACCGAGGGTGCCGTTCGGCTTGAGAGTACCGCTGCTTAGTCGCCCTCGTGCGGGGACTCCGACTGTCGCCGATGCTCCCGCAGCCGCGGAAATGCCTCACGCCGAGGAGCCAGTGACGTCTCGGATTACAGACGTGAAGCGTGTACCCGCGGAGCCAGTGGAAGTCCGTGTGACGTCCACCACGCCCCGCGAGGACAAGACGCACGCACAGCCACTAGGAAACGCAAGCAAAGACTCCAATCCCATCGAGCGCAAAGCCCGCTTCGTACGTCGAGAAGTCGATCGACTCCAACGGCTGGCGTCTTCCGATCAACGTCAACTCGCCTCGCAATCGGCTCTCCGTCAAGCATCAAGCAGCGACAGACGCGGCGCGTTGATCAGCTTTCTGCGAAATGCCACGTACAGCGAGGAGCAGTGGCCGGCCGTCGCATCGGTAGTACGCCTGACGCCGGTCGCGGAGACGCAAGAATCTGACGGCGAATCTGAGGGCACTGCGAGCACAACCGCGAAGGAACCGGAAAGCTCGGAGCCGATGGAACCCACGGTCATACATGCAGAGGAACCCCGGCTTGACGAGCCGGCGGAAGAACCCGCCGACGCGAGCACCGATGAGGCGGATGCATCACAGGCCGAACAAGCGGACGAGGTCGACGAGCCATCACAGGTCGCCGATCTGAACGAGGATGGGCTGAAGTCCATTCGTGAGTTGACGTTGGATATCCGGCCGGAGCAGGGCGAACTGCCGCGCGATCTCGCGGCAGCAAAGTTCCAGCATTCGGGAGAAGTCCGGCATCTGCCCGGAACCAACCGCCCGTGGCCGCTGTATGAATTCTGGTGGGAAGCCCCGGCCGTATGTCACCGGCCGCTGTACTTCGAGGAAGTCAACCTGGAACGCTACGGCTACTCATACGGTCGCGCCCAGTCTCTCCTGTCCGGGGCTCATTTCTTTGGGAAGGTCCCCTTATTGCCCTACCTGATGACAGCCGAGCCGTACCGCGACTGCGTTTACACCCTGGGACATTACCCGCCCGGGTCCTATGCCCCCTATCACGTCCATTATCCGCCCGTCAGCCTGAGGGCCGCTGCGGTCGAAGCCGCCGCGGTATCGGGGCTGATCTTCGCGATACCCTAGTGCTTTGGCAATTCTTAGAAGTGGGGTAAGCATCCTGCTTGCCAAGTACTTGACGCTATCCATCGCAAGCTGGAAGCTTACGCCACGAAGGCGCCGACCCCAAATCTAAGGATTGACAAAGCACTAGCGGCATGCTGGTACCGGTCCTACTCGAATCGTTCACCGTACTCGCGATGAAATACTTCGGTCGCCGTCCGCAGTGACTCAATTTCTGACGGTTCGATCCTTCCGTCCGCAAGAATAGGATCTGTTGCGGCGACCCATTCGGCTTTCGCTTTGTCGAACGCCTCCGCGTCGGCTTTGGCAGCGAGCGAGAGTTCAGCTTCGGCCATGGTGTCTCGTAGCGTTTTCAGCTCGCCAACGTCGGGCGTTTCCTTCATGACCTCTTCGTAGAAGCCGTAGATGAGGTCATTGCTCTTAAGGGTATTCGTATCCGTGTGGAGCACATGAAAACACTTGCGAAGTGCGCGAACACTGTTCGTGGCACCCTCGCGGGCTTCGGCGATCGCTTCGGGAGATTCAGGGGAATTCGCGGCAGCGCGCAACGATTTATTGGCTTTCACCGACAAGGCATACACGCGACGCAACCAGGCGCTCCAGTCCTTGCTGTCCACGAACCGCTTCGGCGCCGTGCAGGCGGCCTCGCTGTAGACCTTCTTGATTTCCGTTAAGAATCCCTCCTGGAACTCGGCACTCGCTTCGCTCGTCTGACCGGTTTCCTGGAGTCGGAGCGTACGGACATAGCTGTCGGAGAGCGTATTCGCCCAACCGTCCCAGAGTTCGTCGAGCTTCGTGGCGGCCAACGTGCCGCGCCGGGCACCACCTCACCCGCATTCGGCTTTCGGGGAGATTATCGCCGCGAGCACTACGCCGACGACCGCACCCGTAAGTCTTATCTTCATCGTCCCGTCCCCGTTTCACTGGATGAACCGGCTGATATGTCAAAGTCCAATCGGACCTGGCCTGTTGCCGGAATCTTGATTTCTCTGTCGGCCAATAGTATGTCCTGTTGCCCGGGTAATGCGAGAGTCACACGACAATCGCCTGCCTCGAGTCCATACACACGGTATTTCCCTTCCTGGTTGGTCTGCACCCAACGTTTGACTCCCTCCGCCGTGAAAGTCACTACTGCCAGACGTTTCGGCCGTCCTCGGTCTGTTACCATTCCCGACACGATCGCATGGCCCGTTCCCAAGTCAACTCTCCGAGTATCGCCCCACGCCAACTCCATCTTCTGCCCCCAAGGGCCGCC
>JACKQG010003498.1_pt1 | contig 19217 bp, 16 predicted proteins | sample 8237621 | NCBI WGS metagenome assembly JACKQG01 (sample SAMN15677084, study PRJNA649215) | marine metagenome | biome: marine; feature: Black Sea; material: saline water; isolation source: suspended particulate matter (SPM) from the Black Sea western gyre | collected 2013-06-09/2013-06-10 | depth... | reverse complement strand
GCATTTGGATATAAAAACAACCAACCTGGTTGTAATTATGTAATTACTTCCAACTTTGAAAAGTTGAGATTTTACATTGATAATGCAGTTGACTTCGAAGAGTTTAACTTGTTCCAACTTACAAAAGAAAGATTTGATATTCTTTGGCTTTGTTTATCGGCGGATTATCTATTAAAAAATACACCGAAAAAAATAAAAGATGAATCCTTAACACAAGAAGAAAATATAACCAAAAAACTTTACAATGATTATTCAAATTTCAGGAATGAAATTTTTGATAGTATTCAAAAAGAAAATCCGGAATACGATAAACTGACTTTATTTAAGAAAACCCAAAAATTACTTGACCGTTTTTTATTCATATTTTTTGCCGAGGACAGATTATTACTTCCGCCAAATTCAATCCGTGCAATTGTTAATCAATGGACAGAATTGCGAGATAAATATGATGAGTACTTTCCACTTTATGACCGTTTTAAAAAATATTTCGGTTATATGAATACCGGACACAAAGGACAACAACATGATATTTTTGCTTACAATGGCGGATTATTTGCGCCCGACGAAATACTCGACAACATCAAAATAAACGATGAAATTCTTTCAAAGCACTCAGTAAATTTGAGTAACTACGATTTTGAAAGTGAGGTAAGCGTAAATATTTTGGGTCATATTTTCGAACATTCACTAAACGACATTGAAACCATTCAATCGGAAATAGAAGGAATTAAAACAGACCAAAGTAAAAGCAAACGAAAAAAAGACGGAGTTTTTTACACGCCAAAATACATTACAAAATATATTGTTGAAAATACGATTGGTAAACTCTGTCAGGAAAAGAAAATTGAGCTTGATATTCAAGAAGCGGAATATGAAAAAGAGAGAAAAGGAAGACAAAAAGCTACGCTAAAAAAATTAACTCAAAAAATAGACGATTATAGAAAATGGTTGCTACAAATTACAATTTGTGACCCCGCTTGTGGAAGCGGCGCATTTTTAAATCAAGCTTTAGAATTTCTAATTACAGAACATAGATATATTGATGAATTGCAAGCGAAATTATTTGGTGCTTCATTGATTTTAAGCGAAGTTGAAAACTCAATTTTAGAGAATAATTTATACGGCGTTGATATTAATGAAGAAAGTGTTGAAATTGCAAAACTTTCGCTTTGGTTAAGGACGGCACAAAAAGGGAGAAAACTAACCACTTTAAATAATAATATCAAGTGTGGAAACTCTTTAATCGATGACCCAAATTTTGCCGGAGATAAAGCATTTAATTGGCGAAATGAATTTCCAAAAATATTTGCAAACGGTGGTTTTGATGTTGTAATTGGAAATCCACCGTATGTAAGACAAGAATTATTAAAAGAATATTCCGAAGTTTTACAATCTTATGAAGTCTTTGCTGGTAAAGCTGATTTGTATACCTATTTTTACGAAAAGGGATATAATATCTTAAAAGTGGATGGGTATTTATCGTTTATTTCTTCAGGCAAATTTTTTGAAGCCAGTTACGGACAAAACCTTACTAATTTTCTTGTAAATAAGTTAAAGTTTATAGAAGTAATCAACTTTGATGATTTGGAGGTATTTTCAGGAATCTCTGCGTACCCATTAATTTTTACTGGAAGAAAAACAAATAATAATTCTGACTATATATTTAATTATTGTTTTGTTCCCGAACACGAATTTTCTTCTTTAAACGAAATAGTTGTAAACTTACCTTTCTCACATATTTTTATAAAAGATTTTGTTCAAAATGATTACAAATTTTATCAAAGAGAAATTGCAAGTCTATTTAAAAAGTTGAATACAAATAGTATCTATTTAAAGGACTTAAATTGTTTACCATTAGTTGGTATTAAAACTGGGTTTAATGATGGCTTTACGAATGATGAATTAAATATTTCATTGAACAAACCTTATGTTTTTGGTAAAAATCTTAAAAAATATTCTTTCCCAAAAAGTGATACCAAAATAATATTCCCATATAAAAAGGAAAATAATGAATATAATTTATTGAACGAAAATGAGCTGGGTGGCTCATTAAGTTTTTTAGTAAATAATAGAGAGAAACTCGAAAAAAGAGCAATAATAATTGATGGCTTAAAAAATGGTTCAAAAACTTGGTATGAATATCAGCAAATAAATCGGAAACTTGATTTCGATAAAGAATATATAGTTTACCCAAATGTTTCACTTGGTACAAATTTCACTCTTTCAAAGGGCAATGTAATTGATATGACAGGTTTTATTATTCCATCGAATGATAAATATCTGCTTTCAATTTTAAATTCTAAAGTTTGCGAGTTCATCATGAGAAAAACAGCCATTACAAGAAGAGGTGGCTATCAAGAATATAAAGTTCAATACTTAGAAAAAATCCCTCTCAAACAGATTGAAAAAGATGAGAAAATTGCTTTTTATTCAATCGTTGATAAAATATTTGAATTAACCTCAAATCAAAATCTTTTAATCTTATCATTCTCCGATTTATTATTTTCGAAATTCGGAATTGAAAAATTGTCAAGAAATCTTCAAAATTGGTACGAATTGGAATTCAAAGATTTTTTGAAAGAGCTTCAAAAAGCAAAAGTAAAACTCAGTTTATCGGAAGAAGCTGAGTGGATGCAATATTTCAATGAGCAAAAAGGAAAAGTACAAACTTTAAAAAACGAAATAGATAACACTGACAAAGAAATTGACAAATTGGTTTATGAATTATATGGCTTGACAAAAGATGAAATTAAAATAGTTGAAAAAAGTCTATCGTAATATTTATTAAAAATTAAAGTCTATGCAAAGAATTATAATAACAGTAATATTAATCTTATCATTTAATATTACATTTTCTCAAGATACTCTATCATTGAATAGTTTACAAGACCAGATTAATAAATTGAAAATTGAAAATCAATCTTTAAAATATAATGTTACCATATTAGATAATGCAAACACTAAATTTCTAACTGTAACTTATGCTACAATAGGTTTTTGTTTAATGTTAATATTAGCATTATCAATATGGAATGGATATGTAAATGTTCGTTTGGATAAAAAACGTTTTGAGAATTTCACAAAAGAATTTAGAGCAGAAGTGTTTAATAAAATTATAAATGATATTGATATTAAAGTTGAAAATAAAATTAATTCAAAATTATCCGATTTATCAAACGAATTGAAATTACTTAAGCAGACTTATTTACAACTGCACATTTTAACTTTGAAAAGAACAAACAAACTTCTTTCTAAGATTGAAATAACAGATGATTTTGAAGTTTCAATTGAGTATCTCAAACTGTCAAATAATCTTTATAAGGCAAATAATATACATACATTTGAATTATCGCAAGCACTTAATAATATTAAGGAATTGCTAATAAAAGATAAAGACTGGATTAACTCACAAATAGATGAAATATCTAAAATTCTACCTGAAATAGACAAAGATTTTGAAAGATATATAAATGAAATAAAATCGATTATAAAAATTAATTAAGTGCCAACACAGTAAGCCATACACATTTGCAATTCGCACAATCCAGCACTTGACCAAAAATTGCAAAAGAGTATGTCTTGCCGATGCTTTGACCAGACAAAATTCGTGGAAATATGAAAAATAAATTACTGAAAAGAAAAAGCCAGTTTGTAACAAAGTGTAAATGTAATGCGGGTTTCAGCGGGTAATTCAACCGCAGTTCGTTGTTGCAACACCGCCAATTCGTCGTTGACGACTTGGCTAAAAAAGAAAATATGAATAAACGAATTGGCTCAGTGGCAGCTTGACAATGAAGTTTTTCAATGTCCCACACTCCACTTACACAAACCGTTACCAACAAGCCTAAGAAAAAAACGACAGCGGTAATTTTGCAGTAAGAAAAAAAAGATAAAATGAACAGCCCACGCACAAAACAACACATTTGCAAGCCCCGACACAAAAGCCGATGCTTCAGCTTGCAAAAGAGTTGTTTTCTTGCTGACGCACCGCAGGAAATTGATACATTTGTAGTTATTTGATACGAATTAAAAAAATGAATTTAGACCAATATATTGACAATATAAACCAAAAGTTCAAAGCTGGAAATGCGACTGAACATACTTTTCGTGGGATTTTAGAACAGCTTATTGAGAGTATTGTACCGACAATCAGAGCAACTAACGAACCGAAAAGACAGAGTTGTGGAGCACCTGACTACATCTTGACAAAAAAGGATATTCCAGTTGGATTTATTGAAGCAAAAGATATTGGCGACAAAGACCTTGAAGGAGCAAAAAAGACAGGAAATAAAGAGCAATTTGACCGCTACAAAGCATCGTTGAATAATTTGATATTTACCGACTATCTCGACTTTCATTTATACCGAGAAGGACAATTTGTAACCAAAATCGCAATTGGAGAAGTAACTGAAAAAGGGATAAAACCAATACAAGAGAATTTCGAGCGATTTGAAAACCTGATTAAAGATTTTTGTACCCATATTGGGCAAACAATAAAAAGCAGTAAAAAACTTGCAGAAATGATGGCGGGCAAAGCCCGCCTTCTTTCTGAGGTTATTGAGAAAGCATTAACAAGCGATGAAAACAATAGCGAAGACAGTACGCTGAAAGACCAAATGCACGCTTTCAAGCAAATTCTGATACACGATATTACACCCAAAGGATTTGCCGATGTGTACGCTCAAACTATCGCTTACGGTATGTTTGCAGCTCGTTCGCACGACCCATCATTGGCAACTTTCAGCCGACAAGAAGCCTACGAACTCATTCCAAAATCAAATCCATTTCTTAAAAAACTATTTGGATATATTGCAGGTTTGGACGTTGACGACCGTATAAAATGGATTGTTGACGATTTGATAAATATTTTCCTTGCTTGCAACGTAGATGAAATTTTGAAAAACTACGGTAAAAGCACAAAAATGGAAGACCCGATAATCCATTTTTACGAAACATTCTTGAGCGAATACGACCCAAAATTGCGTAAAGCCCGTGGCGTTTGGTATACACCTGCACCAGTTGTTAACTTTATTGTGCGTGCCGTTGACGATATTTTAAAAACAGAATTTGATTTACCGCAAGGTCTTGCCGACACAAGCAAAACCAAAATAAAGGTTGATGTACAGGGTAAAAAGATTGAACAGGAAGTCCACAAAGTACAAATACTCGACCCAGCCACTGGAACAGGCACATTCTTAGCCGAAGTAATTAAACACATTCACAAAAAGTTTGAAGGACAGCAAGGCATTTGGAGTAATTATGTAGAAACGCATCTTTTGCCACGTCTTAATGGGTTTGAGTTGCTAATGGCAAGTTATGCAATGGCACATTTGAAATTAGATTTACTTTTAACTGAAACAGGTTACAAACCTACTACTAACCAAAGGTTCAGAGTTTATCTTACCAACAGTTTAGAAGAGCATCACCAAGATACAGGAACATTATTTGCCAATTGGTTAAGCACCGAAGCAAACGAAGCGAATCACATTAAGCGGGATACTCCTGTAATGTGTGTTATTGGAAATCCGCCATACAGCGGAATTTCTTCAAATAATGGCGAATGGATTAGCAAGCTAATTGAAGATTATAAATATGTTGATGGCGTTCACTTTAATGAACGTAAACATTGGCTCAATGACGATTATGTAAAGTTTCTACGTTACGGTCAACATTTTATTGAGAAAAACGGTAGTGGTGTTTTGGCTTTTATCAATCCACACGGATTTTTGGATAATCCAACATTTCGGGGAATGCGTTGGAACTTGCTAAAAACATTTGATAAAATTTATACACTTGACTTACACGGTAATAGTACAAAAAAAGAAATATCTCCTGATGGCAGTCCCGATGTAAACGTGTTCGATATTATGCAAGGTGTTTCAATAAACATCTTTATTAAAACAGGTAAGAAAAAAAACAATCAATTGGGCAAAGTATTTCATTACGACCTTTATGGAAAAAGGGAATTTAAATATGATTTTCTTTCAGAAAAAAATATCTCTACAACAGATTTTAAAGAACTAAATCCAGAAAAGCCTAATTTGTTTTTTATTCCAGTAAACCATAAAGCAATAGCAGAGTTTAATAAAGGTATTCAAATCGGAGAGCTTTTTAAAAAACAATCAATGGGCGTAACTACTGCAAGAGACCATTTTGTAATAGATATGTACAAAGTTGATTTATTAAAGAGAATGAAGGAATTTTCTGATTTATCAATTGATGATTTGAGTGTTAGAACTAAATACTTTGGCACAAAGTCTTCGGGGAAATATTTACCTGGAGATACGCGTGGTTGGGTTTTGTCAAAAGCAAGAAAGGAATTGAGTCAAGAAAATCACGATAACAACATTAAATTTATTTCATACAGACCATTTGATAAAAGATTTATCTACTACACCAAGAAAATGGTGGATTGGGGAAGAGAAGATGTTATGAATAATTTAGTTGCAAATAATTACTCACTTGTTTGTGTTAAAATTGGAAGAGATGAATCTGCTCACAACTATTTCATATCTAATTCAATAACAGACAAAAGTTTGACTTCCTCGTTAGATAATTCAAATGTTTTTCCTCTCTATCTCTATCCCAATACCAATGGACAACAAGGATTCGGGCAAACAACAGAAAGAACGCCAAACCTAAACGCTGAAATTGTAAACCAAATAGCTGAAAATTTAGGCTTAACATTTACCAACGAGAAAGAAAATACCGAAAAGACATTTGCTCCGATTGATATTTTGGATTACATCTATGCTGTTTTACATACGCCAACGTACCGAGAAAAATACAAAGAATTTTTAAAAATTGATTTTCCGAGAGTGCCTTATCCAAAAGATAAAGATACGTTTTGGCAATTGGTAAAACTGGGCGGAGAAATTCGTCAAATACATTTATTGGAAAGCCCGACCGTTGTGAAATACATAACGCAATATCCCGAAGATGGCGACAATATTGTAACAAAACCAAAATATCAAGACGGAAAAGTTTACATCAACGACACGCAGTATTTCGACAATGTGCCTCAAATCGCTTGGAACTTTTACATTGGTGGTTATCAGCCAGCCCAAAAGTGGCTCAAAGACCGCAAAAACTGTAAATTAGAGTTTGATGATATTTTGCATTATCAAAAAATAATTGTCGCTTTAACAGAAACGGACAGATTAATGAAAGAAATTGATAAAATTGAAATTGAGTAATTATTTATGCAAGAAAGTAATAAATATAAAAAAAGGCTGCTCCAAAATAGAAACAGCCCCTTTTTTTATCCAATTTTAGTCCACTTTGTTCCGTGGCATTTTGGACAAGGGGGCAGTGTATCAGAATTGTCATCTAATCTTATTACTTCACCGCACTTTGTACATTTGTACAATCCCTTTCCGGGTTTTTCACCTGTTGTGTACATAAAAATAAAATTTAAAAGATTAATTACTCGTTTCGCTAATTGTCATTGCTTAAGAAAAACTACAACAATTAATGAAACATTACTTAGAACGTTTTTTTGTTGGACCAACTTTTATTGTTTCCTTAACAGTTGTGGCTGGTCTTCTTGTAGCCTCTTTGGCAGGAACAAATTGTCCTGTACGTGCATCTCTTACTCTGGTAGACGTTTTACTCATAATGTGAAATATTTAAGTTATTAAAAATGATTATCACAAACTATTTAACTGAGCAAAATAATTTTTCGTCATTGACGAAAAAAAATTACATCCAGTTAATTCCATAATGAAAGAAAATTCATGGATATAGAAAATGAAATATTAAAAAAACTGAATGCCATTACTGATAAAGAATGGAATGAGATTGTTGATAAACTAACAACTTATGTACACTTTAAGCTTAAAGGACGGACATTATTTGGTGCTCATTCCGAACAAAACTTGGGTGTTAATCCTGTTGATTATTATGTAAGTGAAGCTATCGGGAAGTTGTTTAGCTTAGAATGGAAGTGGCAATATGAAAAATATCCAATTCATGAACAACTTCAAAGGATTGTTGGAAGTATGCTTTCCTCTAATGTCGAAAAGTTTAAAGCAAAAAAGGACAATATTGCTTTAATGAAAGATGAAAAACTGATTGTATTAGCAGAAAAGGAATCTGATGATAATACGAATGAAAATTATGAGATTTTTAAGGAAGCATTGGAAGAGTGTTCAAAAGATGATGAAGAACTACAATTATATGTTATGGCTTTAGACGAGTGTAATTCTTTTGATGAAATGGTAGTAGTACTTGGTTTTGACAAGAAAAAATTATATGCACTCCAAAAGAAAATGACAAGAAGAGTAATAACACATTTAGAAACTAAAAAAGCACTGGTAAAATGAATATAAAAGCTAATAATATTGATAAATTCTTTGAATTGTCTAATGAAGCTTTTCAATCAGACAATGAATCAGTTTATACAGATTTAGGGAGTTCAAAGGATGATTATTTAAACGACAAGTTAAAAATGATTAAAAGACTAAAAGTCAAATCTATTGCAAAAGTGAATAAAGCTAAAAACGATAACCTACTTAATATTGCTTTACGAAAAGTTCAAAATATTTTAGAATCAACTAACGAATCATTAAAAGATGGTTTGGAAAAATTAATTCTAACTCGGTCTCCTCAATTCCAATTTAGAAATATTGAAAAATTAGATACAGAGGATTTAAAAGAATTGTTAAGTGATTTAGATGTAATTGATATAATTGAAGATTTAGAAAAATTAGATAATGCCAATCAATAAAGGAGCTATTGCTGCACAAAAACTGCGAAATGAGTTTGGAATTGAAAATCCAGATGATTTTTCTATTGAAGAATTAGTTCATGCAAGAGATATTATTCTTGAAGAAAAGAAAATTTCAAATTTCGATGGACGTATTGTATTCGGAAAAGCAAAAACCAAAATTTCTATTAATTCCGAGATAAAATATTCAGGTAGGCGTCGCTTTACTTTAGCTCATGAATTAGGACATTTTGAATTGCACCATAATATGAATACTCATTTAGAGGATAACGCATTGACATTAGATTATTTTAAAAATGGTGGTCAGGAGTATGAAGCAAATCAATTTGCCACGGAATTGTTAATGCCAAGTGATTCCTTTATTGCTTACACGCAAGGAAAACTGTTTTCTCCAAAATTGCTTCGTGATATTTCAGAGCATTTTCAGACAAGTATAACTTCTGCTACCTTTCGTTATTTAGAAATAGGTCAGCATCCTATATTCCTTTTTCATTGTCGAGATAAAAAAGTTATTTATTGGAAAAATTCAGATAATTATTATCGAAAAGTAAGGGATATTACAAAATTGCAACCACCAGAAGACTCTGTAGCTATGGAATTTTTTAACAACGGCACAATTTATATTAAAGACGAATCTGCACAAGAAATTGAAAAATCTACATGGTTTGATACTAGTGCTTATGATTCAAACGATGTATATTTTGAATATGCAATTGTTACAAAAGATTATAATACTGTACTAAGTGTAGTTTGGGAAAAGTAAAAATTGAATATTAACATTTAATTAAAACGATATGATTAAAAAACTTAGAATATCACAAGTTCAAGATTTATTGAGACTTCCTGAGTCTGGGATGGGTTATCAATTAATTGAAGCTGAAACAGGCTATTATGGTCATCGAAGCAAATATCTTGTATTAAATTCTCAATTGCTTATTGATGATACCCCACAAATTCTAAATGAAGTAAAAAGTGTTTTTAAAACTGGCTTTCGAGCTGTACTTTTTAGTGCATCAGAAATTGAATTGAAAAACATTAGATTAGTTGAGAATCTTTCAAATTATAGAGTAAAAGCATTTGCAGCTTCAAAGCAAACGGGGGCAATTCATCAAACTGTTGAGTTTGCAAATGGAACAGAAGTATTTACTCGATTATCTGCCTACGAAGATGATTTTAGGGTTGATACTGTTAATAAAAAATTAGTGCCAGGTAGTTTTTCAACAACATATTCGGATTATCAATATTGTAAAAAGAACAACTTAGACCCTGTTGAAAGATATGCTTTACCAAATGATGAACCTATTAATTGGGCATTTCATATACGACCATTAAAAACAGATTCGCTTCAAAGAGGAATAGTTGAATCTGCTAATAATCACAATGGTGGTGGTATAGAAGCATATTTTGAAAAAGGAACATCAAATAATACTTTTTTGGAAAAAACACCTTATTGATGGACAATAAACAAAAAATATTATTGTCAGACGAATTAACAAAACAATTAGTCAACGCACCTGAAACAGGTATGGGTTATCACAAAGTTGATATATACTTAAAAAATGGGGAAATAATTAAAAATCAAATTGTTTTAAATTGTTCAATCTTGACTTTAGAAAAATCAATTAAAATAAATGTCGTAAATATTGAAAAACTTGTTGTTTTATAAACGGTTTTAACAAGTTGATGAAATTAATAAATTGAAGTAGAGTAAGAGTAATAATAACCTTAAAAAAATTAAAATTATGGCAACAAAAACAGTTCCTGTAAAACCTCACAAGAGGTCTACACCATCACCGACACCAAGAAAAAATCCTGATGCACCAAAGCCAGGACCAAAGACAGTACCAGTGAAGCCACATAAACGGACACCGCCAAAAGATTAGATAAAAGCCAACGCTTCGTAGTCAAGCACATTGGCTGGTCGCTCGAAGAATCCAACGCACGACCAAAACCAGCCAAAGAGCTGCCTACCCAAACGCACGGCAGACTGCAAAATTGATAGATAAAATGATATGAAAAGAATAAAGGCCAGTTGGTAACACGCGGTATAAAACATTGGGGTTTAAGTGGTTGTGCAGGCATTCAGCCACGCATCAAGTTCGGTGTAACTGGACAGGAAAGTAGCCCGCAATCCCCAACGATTTCATACCGCCAACCGTTATAAGCAATAAGAATTAAAAGAAAGGAGGTAGAATGAACAAAAGAAAAATTGTAAAACTCCAGCAATTTAAAAACAGATGGAGAATTTGTTAAACCTTTAGCATCAATTACAACCAAATAATCCGAGTATTAACTAAAATTTCAGAAAAATGAAACGTAAACATTTATTTACTTATTTCGTTTTGGCAATAGTAATTGCTACAAGCATGATTATTTATTCCTGTCAAAAAGAACAAACAGGCATAGACAAAACAGAAAACCAAACCGAGCAGTCTTTTAAAGACACACAATTAGAAAAACGGATTATTGCATTTAGAGACAAAATAGACCTAATCCGTGAAAACCCTACCTTAAAATCGGGTTCTGACCCAATGAATGTTGACAGTGCCGTTTGGTACATTGAGGCAACATCTAATCTTACTTATGGTGATGCCAGTTTTGAAACGGAAGAATTTATTGTGGACTCTGCATTTATTGAAGTTCCCGTCACAAATGGTCAAATTCTTTGGGCCGATGTTCAGGCAGCTTATGACCAGGTTATTGACAGTCTGGCTGAACACAATGCAAATATAGGAGCAAACGAAAAACAACTTATTGTTGCTGATATATCTTTAAAAGAATCAGACAATAATTCTGCAACATTTGAAGTAACATCAGGTTTTGGAACTGATGGTACAACTGGTTTCGGAAATGACTATCCTTGGTATTGGGGTTGGGAACTCGGCAGATGTGATGGCTCTGGGCTTGGCGTAGGTGCAGATGCTGCTGATAAAATTGCATATCTGGCAAATATGCTAATACCAGTACCGACAGGTAACTCATATTATACTGATGTTGAATATCGCTATGTTTACCCATGGGATTATACAGACAACAATGGCGATCCAATGTTATTTACAGATTTTCAGGAATACACACTAAATCATCAGTGTTTGTCAACAGCAGATATTGCAGGCTACAAAAGTAACTTGATGTACATTGGCACACAGGAAACACCAAGTGGTAAAAGCCTTATCAGATACTCATTGTTTGATATGACAATATTTGATTTATGCGAAGATCCATGGCCTCCGCATGACTGCTGGTATATGGAGCATCATGCTAATATCAAATATGCAATTTGGCATATTAGTTCAGACCCACCTGAAGAATTCTAGGATTTATTAACCTTACATAGCCTCGTTATTACAATCGAGGCTATGTATAATATTTAAGAGAATGAGAAATCGAATAATTATTTTGTTCACGTTATTATTTTTTACAGAATTTTCCTCATTTGCCCAGTACACATTCGAGAAGATTGTTTCAGATACATCTGACCAGAAAATACACCAATTAATTGAAGACTTAGATGGGAATTTTGTTATGGTTGGCCAAACAATTAATAGTAGTAACTATCTTTCTCAAGGCTATATTATTAAAACTGATAGTATGGGAAATTTATTGAGTGAGGTCGTAATCCAACCAATAGACACTAACTCCTATATTCTTTTTAACATTCATTGTGTTGATAGCAATTACTACTTGCTTGGAACAAGTGCTAGTCAAAACACTAACGTGTATAGACATGTATGGTATCTTAAATTGAGCGAAAATTTGGAAATCATAAGCCAAAAAAAATCAAAGTTGCCAATAGGTAAATGGTTTTCCTATTTTAATTCTATTATTGATTCAGACTCAAATTTTGTACTGGCAGGTTATACTACTCGGATGGATAGTGTTCAAATTTATCATAACGACCCTGCATTTTATAAAATTAGTTTAGAAGGAGATTCTATGACTTCATATTTTCTTTCTGAACCTTTAAAAATGCGTTATGCTTATGATTTATTGGAAGACATTGGTAATACTCAATATTTTACTTTTGTAAGCCGATTTGAAAGTTCTTCTGCCGGTCAAAAATTAATACTTACAAAAGAACTTGATAGCGTAGGTTTAGAACCAGTTCCATTAGGTATTTCAGACTATTATTCACCGACTTATTTAACTGATACTTCAATTATAATGTGTGGTCATGGGAGTCCGGGACAATCAGAACTTTATAGTTTAAATGTTATTTCGGTTGATCTCCAAAATCAATTGATTGACTATAACCACTTCGAAATAGGAGGAAATATGAGAGACCATCCGGCAATCTACAATGGCGTAAGTAAGAATGATAACAATATCTACATTGGCGGAACTTCAAATCTCGACTATTACAACCCTTATTGGAGCACTAATGATTCATGGTTTCACTTGGTAAAAATTAATCCTGACATAATACCAATTTGGGAATACTGGTACGGTGGAGATGCTTATTACTTTCTCTACAGTATTTTGGCAACAACTGATGGTGGATGTATCATGGTCGGTAACCGATATGATTATGAAACACAAAATCAGGAAAGGGATATATACATCGTAAAAGTTGATAGCAATGGACTTATTACATGGACGCAGGAAATACCACTTAACAAACCAGAATTAACAGTATATCCTAATCCTGGCACAAACCAACTAAATATCAAGACCACAGTCAATTGCACTGATTTTGAATTAATTAACTTAAATGGACAGGTTGTAATTCGACACAGGCTTAATGATAATCAGAGTGTTATAAATACAGAATCACTTAAATCAGGGATTTACTTCTATAGGCTAATTGACAAAAAAAACAAAGCCATTGAAACGGGAAAATGGATAAAAAAATAACGAGAATGAAAACTTACTGCTTATAACACGGGCTCATAGTGCATGCTGCAATTCGTTGTATTTAAGACATTTGTACGCTATAATGAAGGTAATTGTAATTAATAAACATACTGCAAGTAATGCAGCACGCACCATAGCCCCATCCGTTACCTGCAAGCCTGACCAAGAAATGAACGATAAGGAAATCGATAACCACATTATTGCTGGCAAAGATACATTTTTTATATGATAGTAACCAAGTTATTTTAGCCTTGCCAACTTGAATATTTAGGTATAGATAAAAATAATTCTAACTAAAAATTTAGAAACGATGAAAAAATCAATATTAATAGTAATTAGCCTTGTGGCAGTATTTTTCTTTGCCGGTACAACTCAGCTCTCAGCTCAATGGGCATTTGAGGCAGGTTGGAATGATGAAGAATGTAGTTGTGGAACTATTGTAAGTAAAGATCTTCAATGGAAAATTACAAAGATTAGTGATAATTCTACATTTGCTTCAGGTAGTCTGGATATAACTTCATTAACTTCTACACAAACAATAAGTGGAATTGATACGCCTATAATTGACGAACGATACGAAATTTGTATTAAAGTATTTTATTATGACACATCAATAGATCCACTATGCTGTCAAGGTGAACAATGTGAAGATACAGATACGGCATTATTGTTAGCCGGTACTGAAACAGTGACTGCAGAAATGTATTGAGTTACTAATTTAGTGTGATGGTAAATATTTACCATCACACTTTTCCATTTATAAAAATTTATAGTAGGTTTAAAGCTTATAAAGCATAATACATCAGCCGATGGATAATAAATCAGTAATACGAAATGGTTTACTTATGAGCTGGATTATAATATTATGCTTGATCCTAGCTCCTGTCAAGTCACCTTCCCAACCCAACAAGCGAACAAACCAATGGTTTTTTGCCAGAAATGTTGGGATTGATTTTAATTCAGGTAATCCGGTTGCAGGTTATCCTTGCCCTATTACTTCTCCATTTGGAGGCACCTCTACTATGTGTGATACAAATGGGAGCCTGCTTTTCTATTCTGATGGTAGATACGTCTTTAATAAAAATCATGAAGAAATGGGAAACAGTTGGGCTGGTCCTGATTATGAAAAAGGAAATCAAGCTGCGCTTTGCATGCCTAAACCGGGCTCAGACAGTTTATTCTATGTTTTTACAACTAATAGGTTTAGATTAAATGCTAATCAACTACTAAATTTTTACCATACAGTTGATATGTCGCTCAACGATGGCTTAGGTGGTATTCTTGATACTGATACATTGCCTGGTGCATGGGATGCATCAGAGCAATTGAATGCCTCATATTTTAAGGATAAAAGTGGTTACTGGATAGTGATGAGAAAATACAGGGAACACAAATATGCTGCTTATGAAGTTACATCACAGGGAGTTGATCCCAACCCTGTATTAAGTGATGCACCAAATAGATATCTACCTGATGCTAATTACGGGTATATGAAATTTACTTATAATAAAAAATATCTTGTATTCTTTTACAATTATAATACTGGATATTTTCAAGATATTGAAATATGTAGTTTCAATAATAATACCGGTGAAATAGAGTTTTTGTATTCTTTTCAACTACGTGAGCTTTTCAATAATAATCCTCCATTTTACCAAACAATGAATGGTGAATTCTCACCCGACTCAAAATATATGTACCTAGCAGGTCATTTAAAAGTTGTTGATAGTACACACATATATCAGTTCGATATGCAATATATTGAGGATAAAGATTTGTTTAAACAATCTGCAATTAAAATTGGTGAACCAATTGGTCATAATCTACAGCTAGCATCAAATGGTAAAATATATTGCTTTTCAAATGATGTTCCCGGGCCTGTTGATAATTTTGTTAGTGTAATTAACAACCCCGGCAAACTAGGTTTGGCGTGTGATTACAGAAAGAATATATTATTTATCAATAATGGAGATGTTTTAAGAGCATTTGTAAACTTTGCTACAGATTTTCTTTTTAGGTTTGATTTTGAGGGAGTATGCGAAAGTGATATTTTTTCTTTTGACCCGTGGTTTTTCCCAGAGCCTGTTTCAATACAATGGAATTTTGGGGATCCTGCATCAGGAACCAATAACACATCATTTGATTCTCACCCTACACACATGTTTACTGATGGGGGTACTTATGAAGTATCGGTTTATGTGGTATATCCAAATGGAAGAGTAGAAGAAACTTCTAGGGAGGTAGAAGTTGAATATTCACCCGAACCTAATCTTGGTTCTGATACAACTATTTGCAGTTTATCTGATATTATTCTTGATGCCGAATGTGGTCCTCATTCATATGCATGGAGTACAGGTCAGTCTGGGGTCAGCCAAATAATAGTTTCTGATACAGGATGGTTCTGGGTTAAAGTTACCAGTGATGCAGGATGCTTTGACTACGATTCAATACATATTTCAAAATATGATGCAGCTATAGCAGATACATCAAATCTTATTCTAAGCCCAACTACATGTGGTGGTAGCACGGGTGCAATCCGGAATCTGATAGTTATTGGAATTCCTCCTTACTCATATCAATGGGTTGATGATTTGGGTAACCACATCGCTAACACTCTTGATTTGTATAATTTACCTGTTGGAAACTATACTCTGCATGTTACAGATGGAAATAACTGCACCACCAATCTCGGTCCATATTCCATAATTGATGCAGGTGATGTACTTGTTGCAGGTGTTAGTTTTACAAACGAACATTGCAATCAGCAGGATGGTAGTGTTATAGTAACTGCAACATCAGGGTTGGGCGACATGTTGTATTATTCAATTGACAACGGGACAAACTATGTGCAAAATCTGGGAGTGTTTACTAATCTACCATCAGGGTCATACGCTGTTAGGGTACATGATTCAACAATGTGCGAAGATGCTTATGTAAATAACCCTATAGTAATTGAAAATTTATTGCATCCCGTAATAACTAATGTACAGATAACACCTGAATCAACAGGGATGAATAACGGGCAAATAAACATAACAGCAATATCAGCAAGTGACACAGTATACTATTCAAACGATGCCGGTATTACCATTCAAATAAATAACGGATTGTTTACAGGACTAACAGCAGGATATTACACATGCGTGGTTAGTGATAAATATGATTGTGACACAACATTCGTTGTGGAAGTTACTGAGTACATTGGTCTAACTCTTGAGGCAGTTGCAGGAGGGGATGGTGTTTGTCCGGGAGCCGTTGCCTATGTTCCATTGATGGTAAGTAACTTTAATGATGTTGCAAACTTTACAGCAACGCTTTTATTTGATACGGATAAGCTAACCTGCCAAGGATTTATTAACCCAAATGCAATGTTGGAAGATTCATTGGAGGCAATGTTGTTTCCTGTTGAGGGAAAGGTAGAGTTAACCTGGCATGATGCCTCGGCAACACTTCCTGCAAACAGTGAGCTTGTGAATCTTGTATTTGAAGCAAGTACTACAGGCGGTAGTCTTATTGAATGGGATACCTTGACAGGCACAAATGTATTTTATAATTCATCCGGCACTCAAATACCAGTAGATTATCATATAGGTGAAGTAATAATATTCAAAGAAGTATATTTCAATATAGAAACCCCAAGAGAAGTATGTCAGGGAGAAACAGTATTATTAAAACCATCACTATGGTCTAGTAACGGTCAGGTAACATACAACTGGGTTTATCCTGATGGAGAAATAAGCAATCTGGAAACATTGATAATTGACAATATCCAACTTGACCATTCGGGAGAATACAAAATAATAATAACAGACACTGCAAATTGTAACTCAAGTGATTCGGTAATTGTTACAGTTTTTCCAACCCCATTCCCAGATTTTGCACTGCGCGACACCATTTTTACAGATGATCCTTTCGACCTTGATGCAGGTTCAGGATATTTACACTATTGGTGGAATACAGGAGATACAACACAATTTATATGGGTTGAAGACAAAGGTTGGTATTTGGCAGAAGTTGAGTCATTTGAGGGATGTGTTGGAAAAGATTCATCATATGTTGTTTTTTCATCACCATCACCGCCCGAGCTAATAACAATGTATTGCCCAAATGCATTTACACCAAACAGCGATGGATTAAACGATGAATTTTTACCTGTTACAAACTCAATTGACATTGAGCATTTCTCATTATCAATATATAATCGGTGGGGAGTTTTAGTCTATCAAACAAATGACATATCCAAAGGTTGGGATGGAACATATAAAGGGGAGTTTTGTATGCCGGGAGCATATGTATATAAAATTGCATACAGCAATTCTTCATCATTAAGCATGACCTCAGAACTGAAAATGGGGTCTGTTATGTTAGTCAGGTAGGTAATTATGTTTTGTATCGGACTATAATTAAATCTCGGACTGAGAATAGTTAAAAATAAAGCTGTAAAAATTAGCCGACATTATGGACAAGAAAAAAGCCCACGCTTCGCAGCCAAGCACATTGCCAAGTCGCTCGAAAAGCCTGCCGCACAAGCCTAAACTTGTCAATAAGCTTGCCAGCCCCGGCCCGAAAAAAAACGCCCAGCTGCCAACAACAAATATACGTAATGCGGGTTTTAGTAGTAAGTGTAGCATTCGTATCATACAAAATGTTGTACTAGCATGAAAATGTATTATTCATAATCCCGCACTACGCATATTCAAACCGTTACCTGCAAGCAAAGAAAAAATGAAATCTGTAGAACATAAAAATAATAAGCAATTCTTAGAACTTGCTCACAGAGGATTCCCCTCTCATAAACATGAGATTATTTTGAGTTAACTTTGTAGTTATTTCAATTGAAACGGATTTTTATACCAACAGAAATCGTTGAATGGATAAATGAAAATATACAAACAGGAGAGACAGCAATTGCCCCAGATGTAAAATTGACTCAGTATTAAGGATGAAATTCCCTATTAAAGACAAATTATCTAAGGGTAAAAACGATTATTTAGACTTGAAACCACCATATAAAGATTAAAAAAAGATGAGAAATATTTGTTTATTCATTATAATTATCTTGTTTATGATTACAAATTATTCATATAGCCAAACTAAAAATTGCTTTTCCACTATAAATTATAATGTTGACCATCCAGGAATAATAAGAGGTCAATTAAAAGTAGTTTCGATTAACAGAAGCCTTTTTAAGAATGATAGCTTGTTTTGTTCTGATACAATTTCAATTAAAAAAGACGATTCAATTGTAGTTAAATCTGAAGAACTTATTAATTCTTTAAAAATTGAAAGTAAAGAATTTATTTATTTATGTTCTGATTTCTACATGTATGAAATTATTCTCAACTATAATCGTAAAATTTTAATATGCTCTCCATTTGAAATTGAATCTATTGATTCTTTTATTTTAAATACGTATTCAGAGACAGGCCATTAATACCTACCTAAAATATAAGGAACGACAATAATTTACGGAAAGAAATAAATGCCAGCAGGTAACAAAAAATATAATTCATGCCGCAGTTTCATTTTCATAGAAAATGATTTTGTAAATTTGAAAATACGTGATACAAAGAAATGTAATGAACAAGATGCGGCACGCATCATATTCAAAACGTTACAAGCAATATTAAGAAAA
>JACKQG010003497.1_pt1 | contig 19222 bp, 20 predicted proteins | sample 8237621 | NCBI WGS metagenome assembly JACKQG01 (sample SAMN15677084, study PRJNA649215) | marine metagenome | biome: marine; feature: Black Sea; material: saline water; isolation source: suspended particulate matter (SPM) from the Black Sea western gyre | collected 2013-06-09/2013-06-10 | depth... | reverse complement strand
GATTTGCCAATCCAGAGGGAGCGGTGCCCCGGCCGCTCGTCGTGGATTGGCAAATTCGGCTACATTCGGGACTTCGTCTACGATCAATCAAGATTTATTTTACAGTGTATTACTGCTTCCGCCCGGTTAATATGCTACAACAGTAATGGCAAAAATCATTAGAAATTTCTACTACAGTTTATAAAGCCGCGCCAGATTTTCGCCGAAAATCAATCGTTCTGCGTCTTCGCCAAGTTCAAGCCGCTGGATAGCTTGCATGACTTGAATTGGGCGATATTCTGGTAAGTTTGAACCGAACGCGACTCTCTCCGGTCCAAGTCTTTCAACTGCTTCCTTTACTTCAACCGGAACGGCTTCATCTGGGTTGTTCGCCCACCGACGATAGAATCGCAAAATCGTCGTCCCCAGATAAATATTGCTGTTTTTCTCAGCGACTTCTATTGCGTCATGGACGTTATCCGGAAAGCCCATGTGGTCCATGATGATAGGAACTTGGGGGAACTGACTGGCGATATTTCCAATCCGAACGGGATGGCAATTGTCAGGTCCGGAGTGGATTGATACGATGATATCCAGTTCTTGGGCTGTTCGCATTAGAGGGAGTACCATCTCGTCATCGACATTGTACTGTTGGATTGCAGGCATCAATTTCATACCTTTCAATCCCCACTCCGTTACAGCGGTTTTCAGCTCTGCGACAGCTTCAGCGCCGTTATGTGGATTGATTAAGGGACAGCCGATAGTCCGAGGATTATCTCCGAGCGTTTCTACTAATTCCTTATTTTTCGCTTCCATTTCGGGTTTGGGCATTACAACAACAACATCAATACCCGCTTCGTCTTCCATTGCTAAAATTTCATCAAGGCTGATATCTAAATATGCTTCAAAATCTCCACGCATTTGTTACCTCCTCAAATGCCAAAAGTTATTACGATTTTTCAATTATTACTCTCTTGTTGTTAGACAACACGTTTCACACCTTCATATTTTCTCTTCACCTAAAGCTCCCCTAAGCGAAAAAGTCATATTATATCCTATATTCTTCTACCGGCGGCCTCAACAAACGGTTTTAATTCCTTAATTAAGCGAGCAAATTTATCGGGCCGAAGTGATTGCGCACCATCCGAGAGTGCCTGTTCAGGGTGTGGGTGAACTTCGATAAGAAGTCCATCAGCTCCTGCTGCGATTGCGGCTTTGGAAATTGGGTTGACATATTCCCAGTTGCCTACTGCGTGACTTGGGTCAGCGATGATGGGCAAATGGCTGAGTTTTTTGATTATCGGGATGGTGCTTATGTCAAAAGTATTGCGAGTTGCGGTTTCAAAAGTGCGGATGCCGCGTTCACATAACATAACATTGTAATTCTTTCCAGCTAGTATGTATTCAGCAGAAAGCAGCAATTCCTCAATTTTGGACATCATGCCACGTTTTAAAAGAACAGGTTTGTCAATTTCCTGCAAGCGAGAAAGCAAGCTATAGTTTTGCATATTCCGAGCGCCAATTTGAATGATATCAGCGTATCGCGATACTAATTCTACATCATGACTGTCCATAAGTTCTGTAATAATCAGTAATCCTGTCTGCTCACGCGCTTCAGCTAACAACTGAAGTCCTTCTTCACCTAACCCCTGAAAACTATATGGTGAGGTGCGCGGTTTGAATGCACCGCCCCTAAAAATTTTAGCGCCGGCTTCTTTTACTGCAAAAGCTACCTCCAATATTTGTTCTCTGCTTTCCACAGAACAGGGACCAGCCATGATGATAATCTCCTCGCCGCCGATTTCTATACCTTCAACTTTTATAATAGTCGTTTCAGGTTTAAATTCTCTCCCCGATAGTTTAAACGGTTGTAATATTGGTACAACTTTATCAACCCCTGGCATTGATTCTAAAACTTGCAGTTGCGCTTTTCCACGTTCATCACCGATGGCGGCGATTACTGTCAATTCAGTACCATAGATGGGATGTGGAGTATAACCAAGTTCACGTACTCTATCAATAACGGCTTCAATCTGTTTGCGTTGTACGCCTATTTGCATTACTATGACCATTTTAAATCTTCCTTTTCTTAGAAATGAGATGGTTCAAAAGTAGGTTGACATTTTTAATTTACCAAGACCTTTTCAACAGGGGACTAAGGATGGAACTAATCAGATACAGCTTTTGCCAGGTACATCAAGTGTTCGCCACACAAATTTTCTATTCCTTCCATTGCAGTTTTTAGATAATCCGAAGATTTACATTCTACTAACAGTCTTTCTGGTTTCAAGGTGATAAACCATACTGCTTCATTGCCATTGCCATGGAAATCTAATCTTACTAAATTCAATTCATTTTCAGTCGTCGTTATATTTTGGAAGTAACTTTGAGCGGATAATATCTTTTTTACCTCCTCGAAATTTAAGGTTTTATACAACGTTTTAGCAGAAAATTCGTGTTTGGGAATAGCCTGTATAAATTCTTGTGTACTTTCCGGGGGTGGACTTTGTTTCTCCTCCAACGCTTTTTCAAATATTTCTTTTATCTCCTCAATGACCAGTCTACCATCATCAATATCAGCTTCTTCTCTCAGTTTTCTTAAGCGCTCTAACAATTCTTGTACGTCCTCACCAGATGATGTTCTGGTAATCCGATTAATAACAGCCTCCTTCATAGTTCTTTCATAGATAGTTATAATAAGTGGATGAAGACTTAAAGGAAATTCATCTGCCAGTTCCATAATAGTTAAAGTAATATTCGCAAGCTCTTCCCCCTCATAATTTCCTATTCGCCTCAACCTTGTGGCACAAGCTTTAAGGGACCTAATGAACGAATGGATAAAATCCTCTGTCAAAAGTTTCTGAATAACCTCAGTACGATATTCATCATAGAACATATCCATGTCTATTTCAGTACATTCATTTGATTCATCTTGATACTCGGCATTGTATTTTTCTAAAAGGTCTCTACTGTATACCAAAGCTTCTTCGTGCTCAAACCTAAGGTCGGAAAATTCAGGTTCGTCAGCTAAAATACTGCTTTTAATAATTTTTTCGCCCAATATTTTTTCATCAAATTTAGTAAAACCTTTAGTTCTATTTTTTTCCATTGCTATTATTTTTCTCCTCTTTCTTTGCGTTTGCTTTCGCTTCGTACGCTTTTTAGTCACATTTATACTACGGTCTTTCTTCTTTGGCATCTTTACCTCCTCACCTAATGTAGGTCGAAATTAACATTTCGACGCCTTCTTGTCGAATTTGGAAATTCGACCTACGAGTTTACTTTGACATCTCTACCTCCTTACCTAAAAGCCGGACGTATTCCAATTCTAATTATGCTGTTCGGATAATGTCTGAGGAAACAAGTAGCACGAAGGCAAAATAAGGGGCAAAAGGGCTAAAAGTTAATTACCGATTTATCGGGACGAATTTGCCCTTCGATCTTCTAGCCCTTGTACTCTCCCTAATGCTCAGAATGGTCCCGATTTACCGGAATACCACTTTGGGTAACTTTACTCTTTTAGAAAGTCCATCTTGGTAACGAATGACCCAGGTTTTATCTATCATATTTTAATGGAACTGGTGATTTTAAAGGATTTACGAGCTTACCATCTTTCCAGGTTTCAAAATGCAGATGGTTACCGGTAGAGCGACCTGTACTACCTACTTTTGCTATTTTCTGGCCAGTTATCACATGTTGGCCTTCTGCAACAAGTATTTTTGAATTATGCGCATATCGAGTAACCCAGCCATTTGTATGCTTTATGACAACAAGCTTACCATAGCCGCCCATCCATCCGCTGAAGATTACCTTCCCATTCATCGCTGCTTTAATGGGAACACCATATTTGGCGTCAATGTCAACTCCTTTATGGAACGCTCGCTTACGGCTGATGGGATGAATTCTATATCCAAACTTTGATACTATTCCGCCTTTAAGCGGGATAATAAAATCACTTGTGATGCCCCTATCTTTAGCAAGTTTACGTTGGTATTTCGGCGTTATTTGGGCTCCGGGGATAAATATTTCACTCCCAGGGAACATCTGGTTGCGATTTATAATCTGATTCGCGCCGACAATCTGATTCATTTGGACATCATATTTCAACGCTATATCTTCCAGTGTTTCACCTGCCTGAACAGGATGCAAAACACCATCCTGGTTTGGAATCTTCAATTCTTGCCCAATAGAAATATCATTGGCGTCTTCTAATTTATTGACACTGAGAATAGTGTACCAGTCTAATTTGTATTCCTTGGCTATATCCCACAAATTATCTCCTTCTTTAGCTCGGTACGTCTGAATTTTCATTGGAGGGTATGTAGAACTGGATTGAAGCTGATATTGTTCATTTAGATTTTTTAACTCTTCACTCACTTCATATTCTGTCATTGGGTCATTAGAGACAAAAATGTCCATATCGGGTGGTGAAGTCTCCGGTAGGTCCGCCGCTACGAACAAGCTTTCTTGAATGGAGGCGGTACTTGGATTATACAACACCGCAAATAACAAAAACCCCAAGGCACTGGCAACAAATGCATACATACAAATCTGACACCTTCTTTTTCTCATTAATACCTCCATATAAGTTTTACAGAAAAGACGGTGATTTACAGAGTAAACTGCATATTCTCCAAGTTCTCTTCTGTTTTGAAATTTAAAAACATTATTGGCAGTCGCTCAAATATTAAGCAACTTAAAATATAGCAAACTTTAAGACAAAAAGCAATAGTTTTTTTCAAACACATTACTTGGCATTTTTACCGTAGGTGGAAGAGGCTATCATCCACCGGTTTGATTTCTTCTCCAATGCAATAAACAAAGCCGTTGTGATTTCCTATAAGAATTCTTCCTCCGGCGACGCATGGCGTAGATAGGAAGTAACCACCGGCGTTGAAATACCAAATCAACTCCCCATCGTCAGCTTGTAAGCAATACAGTTTTCCATCGCCTCCACCGAAAACTACACAGCCATCCGTCACCACTGCTGAACCCCAAATGCGACCGGGGGTTTGGTATTTCCAAAAAAGTTTCCCGCTATCGGAATCCAGACAATACATATATCCATTGTTGCAACCGATGTACACACGATTATTGAAAAAGGCAGGTGTTGCCCAAATACCTTGATTCTTTTTCACTGACCAAATCAGTTTACCTGAATAAGCATCCAGACAGAAAAATCGTCCGGATTCGCAACCTAAGTAGAGTCTGCCGTTGACATAGACCGGCGATGAGTCAGTATCATCACCGGTGCGAAACTTCCAAATCAACTCTCCTGTTTTCTGGCTAACACAGTACAGCCAGCCATGCGCGGCGCTTGCATAGACGCGCCCATTAACTACACTGGGGGATGATTCACAACTCCCATCAGTTTTAAAATTCCATATAACGTCCCCGTTTTTCGTGGCAAAGCAATAGATGTATCCATCTTCTCCGCCCACGTAAATTCTATCATCAATGACACACGGCGAAGAATCCATGTCGTTTCCGATGCGGTGCTTCCAAATCAAATTGCCGTCCGATAGCGAAATGCAGTGTAGGTGGTTATCGCGAGAACCAAAATAGATGCGTTCACCTGCGATTGTCACCGAACCTTTCACATTATGTCCTGTTTTGTATTTCCAAATAAGTTCGCCAGTATCGGCATCAAGGCAATAAACATGGCTGTCAACGGAGCCGAAATAGTATCGGTTGCCCACTTTCGCGGGTTGTCCAGTCCAGCCAGTGCCTCGCCAGTAAACTTTAGGCGGTACACCGCGGTGCTCCAACTTGCCCTCAAAAAGCCCACTGGTTTTAAACTTCCAGAGCAATTTCGGTTTGCGCGGTACTTTACCTACACCCGAAAGAGAACGAGTGCAATCGCCGCGAAACATGAATATATCCTCTTCGTTTGATGGCGACTGCGCATAAGCAGGACAGAAAGCATACTTAATTAGACATAAAATAGCGCAGACTAATACATAATTTTTCATAACTATTGAAAATCCGCTGACCCGATTTACGCACATGGACAATCCATCCGCGTGCGTCAATAAAGTCCGTGGTATCTACATTGTTACATCAAACGGGGATAATTTTTCCTAAAATTACCGGTCGCAGCGCGCCGGTAACTTTTGGAATATTACCCGGATGATTTGCAAGCGTTTCATTCGCTAAAACGGCAAAAGCGATTGCCTCTTTCGCATCACTGGGAATTCCGTAGTCATCTGATCTTACCAATGGGATATGCCCGAAATACCGCTTCAGAAATTTCATCAAAGTGCGATTGTGTACCCCACCACCGCTGAAAATTATCTCAGAGAGGTTATAATGAGGAGATACAAATTGCACATAGTTTTCATAAATTGATTTAGCGGTAAATTCCGTCAAAGTCGCCAGGATGTCAGAATCCTCCATATTGTGCGACTTGGCTCTCTGAATTACATCCAACGCATAGTGAATCCCAAAGGTTTCACGCCCAGTGGATTTAGGTGGTGCTGCAGAGATGAACGGATGTTCCATTAATTCATAAAGAAGCGTCATATTTGTTCTACCCGTCGCGGCAATAGTACCACTTGGGTCATAATTGTATTTGCCTTCTGTGAGCAGTCTAACAGCTTCGTCGATGAGCATATTTCCAGGGCCAGTATCAAAAGCGAGAATATCCTCTCTTTTGGCATTTGCTGGTATTATAGTGACATTGCTGATTCCGCCCAGATTTTGAATAGCCCTGGTTTGTCGCTTATCGCAAAAAAGCAGAAAATCAACGTAAGGTACAAGTGGAGCACCTTCGCCACCAACAGCTACATCAGCGACGCGAAAATCAGCTATCACTGGAATTCCTATCTTGTGTGCAATGACGGCGGGTTCACCAATCTGAAGAGTAGATGGAATGCCTGAATTCATAGAGGGTGGAATATGATAAATTGTTTGTCCATGAGATGAGATTAAGTGAATGGACGATAACGGAATACCTGATTTGTGGATAACTTCCAATGCGGCATCTGCAAAAAGTTCCCCTAAAAGAAAATTGACCTGGCAAATTTTATCTACACTCCCACTTTCCGGAGAAAATAGCTCGCTAATTTGCGCTCTAACATTTTGAGGAAAAGGTGAAAAATGAAAGCATAGCAATTGTAATTTGGTTTCAAATCCGTTGCCTTCTATTTCAACAAGAGCAGCGTCAATTCCATCCGCCGACGTGCCGGACATTAGTCCGACGATTCGTTTCTTAGGTAGTTGTGCGATTTCAAATATGCGATTCATGATTTTGACCTAAAAACGTAATGCGTAATGCGTAAGAGGTTTTACGTTTCACATTTTACGTTTTACACTTTTCCCTCTTTTCAAACATTATCTGAATATTTGTAAAATCCCCGCGATATTTCTCCAGTAGATTCGCTCTTTAACTTCTTCCGTAGCTTCCAGAATGTCCACTTTGAGCATGGCAGGACGAGGATATTTAAAAGGCATACCTGTGCCAAAAGCCAACTTCGTTGGTCCAAGAATATCAAGCAACTGGGGGATACTTTCTTGTAAAACGGATGTCAGCCTAGACATTTCGATGAGGAAGTTACATGATTTGAAAAATTCATCTTTTACCAATTGGCTGTTTTCCCAACCAATTCCATCGGTCAGAATGAAAGTTGTCTCAGGACACTTTCTGATAATTTCTTCAATCTCAGACAAAGATAAATCCCGTACGCTATCTAACCAATGCCGTTGCCTGCGGTCAACCACGCGGATAGGAATTGAGATAGGCATACTGCGCTGAGTCGCTTCATGAATCAAACGCATGCTGGCATCATCTGTCAGTTTATAGTTATGATAATGCGGAAACATCCGAATTCCCTTCATATTGAATGTTTCAGCGCACAGTTCAAAATCATCTTCCCATCCTGGGTACATCGGATTCAAAGTAGCAAATGGAATAAAACGATCGCGGTGTTCTCGTATCTCCATAGCCAACTCCTCATTGCCGGACTGACAATTTTTGTAGAATATGGCGTTAATCGAAGAGATTACGGCTTTATCAATTCCGTTTTTATTCATCAACTCGACTAATATCTCGGCGGTGTTGTATCTTAACTGGCGAAATGGCCAGTGACCTAAATATGTGTTTGCGTCAATAATCAAGATATTTCTCCTTGCTTAAGTTTTGCTTAATTCTGCACCTCTCTCATTTAATTTATATCATTCACACCAAACCTTAACTGACGAGTTTGAAAACCAAACGTTTCCCGCCTAAAATAAGAGTATTATTTTCCACTACAACTAAGTTTTCAACCGGCTGCAAATGTATTTCGCCATTCGTAGCGCGAATAGGCACTTCAATGGTTTCCAGTGCTGGGTATTTGACTTCTTTAGCTAGCTGGAAAAATCGGTCAGCCGGAATCTCTTCGTCCTCTCGGTTGATATAGCCATTTATTGCCGCCATAAATTCCTTCGGAGTCATATCTTCAAAAGTCTTTGCCATTTCCTTCACCTCCCGATGGAAATGTCTGTTTGGCTCGCACTTTTTCTTTCCAGAAGTTATAATCCGCGATGAATAATGTTATATCTTGCACATCTGCTTGAACCACTCTAGGCAGGTGCCACGCGGCTTCCTCCATAGGAACGATAACAGTATCGCCATCAATCTCATCCCATGCGCGTTTTGTCATAACGGCAACAAGTAATGGACGCCGCGTCTGTGGGTGAAACAACCGCGTCAGGTAAAAATCATGCGCAAGCGGCGTGCTTGCTAAGTCATCCAGGAAATAAAGTGACCGTTTGATATCGCCTTTCAATCCCAACATAATCAAATCACCCAATAAATTTCAACTGCCTTGTCATCAACTCATACATAGCCTCTACGGGATTTTTGCCTTCATATAAAACTTCGTATATTTTTTCCATGACAGGAATTTCAATGTTATATTTCATAGCTAAATCATGTACCACCTGCGCTGTGGGATATCCTTCCGCGATTTTATGTTCCTTTTTCAGAATTTCCAGGGCATCGTCCACAGAATACCCTTTCCCAATTAACTCCCCGAAATACCGATTTCTTGTATTGCCGATACAACTCATCCACAGGTCATTGCTCCACGCTTGGCTTTCTGCTGAAAAGGTGTGTTCTTTTGCGCCCAATTTCAAGGCGAGGTGTTTAGCTTCCGCCGATGCTCTGGAAATCATCAATGTCTTGGAGCCATAGGGATTGTTTAATCCGTCGGAGATGCCTGCGCCGATGCTAATGACATTCTTTAACGCGCCTGAATACTCTACGCCGATGATGTCAATGTTAGCATAAACCCGCAAGTGTTGATTGGACATCAACTCTTGCAAGACTTTCGCAGTTTCGTAATCCGCACATCCGATTTCTGCTCCCAAAGCAGCATCCATAATCATTTCCGACGCTATAGTTCCGCCGGAAAATACTGCTATGTTGTATTTGTATTTTAGTCCTGCAAGTCCCTGATTAATGACTTCAGACAAACGCAAATTGGTCTGAAGTTCTAAACCCTTAGCCGCGCTTAATATTGTAATATCTTGGGTTATGTGTTTCCTGATGTCGCGAATGGCATTTCTGATGGCTTGGGCAGGGGTAGCCAAAATTACAAAATAGCTATTGTTTATCGCCACATCACGTTCCGAGGTGGCTAAAATATTTTCAGGCAGTATGACATTTGGAAAATGAATGGGGTGTGTTCTGGTAGCCCGGATAGCCGCCATAAGTTCAGGGTTTCTGCCATATATCCAAATCTTATATTTTTTGTTATCGACGAACTTACGTCCCAAATGCCGAGCTAAAACGAATCCGAAAGTGCCTGCGCCATAAACTGTTATTTTCATATTATCTCTTGTGACCACTTAGAAGAGTAAAACGTATTTCGTGGTTCGTGTTACGTATTTTGTAGTACTTCGAATCACGCAACACGCTTTCTTGCTCTTTACTGTAAAAGTTCGATAACTGAAAAACTCGTTTTCTTCACGTTTCGCTAGCATAAGTTTCAATCAAAAATTGTTCCATATCCTCTGGCGAATCAAATATCTGCTCGCAGAGATTCTCAAAAAAAATGCTCCTTGTGTGGGTATACACAGCATAAACAGGTTTATTGTACCGTGAAGCGAAATTCATCTCGCTCAACACGCCGGGGGATAATTTGTCTGTCGGATAAATGACCACGATAAAATCGCTCTGGCGAATAAACTGGTAATCTCTTGATATCGTGCGGGTTTTAATGCGTTCTATCCGTAAGCCGAAGGCGTCGGTGAGCGAAGCGAACATCCCCCTGTCTATATCTCCGATTTTTGCCCCGGAATCGCTTTTTTCGAGGTTTGCTAAAAGTTCCATATCTTTAATATCCAACGGATCGAAAACGATGAAAGATTTTGCCAGCCGCGCGCCTACTGCTCGAATATGTTCGATTTTTTCTGGTGTTTCTCTAAGCAGGGTAATGGGATAACTCAGATAAAGTTTTTTCTTTTGTGAAAATAGCAAGTCGTATAAATTCTCCAGGTTGTGATTTTTGGTAACGATGTAGTACGGTTTGTTGCTAAAACTCGCTAATTGTTTGGTGAGAAATTCTTCTTCATCAATCCAGACATTAATCTCGTCTCTGTGCATACCTGACCATTGAGGGTTTTCCGACATTCGTTTTGCAATATCTGCTAAGTTATCGACAACATTGATGAATACATCAGCGGGCAAATTCAGAATATCTCGGAATGAAAATCCCTCTAACAACACGCCACGCCATCGGAAACAGGCATGTATTCCGATAAAAGCGTGTTCATGATTTTGCGCTAAGTTGGCAATCTCGTAAAATGCGGATTTACGCGCAAGGGCAAGGACAGCAGTATCGGAGTCCAAAACCTTCTCTGTGAATTCGACGCCCGCTTCGGCCGCCGCCTGTTTCATGAAATCGCCCACATTGAAGAATCCGATTGTCAATCCTTTCTTTTCGCACAAGGCTTGAAAATCGTGCATGAGTTCTTTTCTTCCAGAACAACTGATGCCTGTGCAGATGATTTTCACGGTAACCTCCTATTGGCGCCGTTGATTCTAAGACCACGCTGATATTGGTTTATTACACAACTTTTTCAGTTGTCGCTCTCCCCACAAAAGAGTTTCTTCTATTTTGCAGTATGAAATATAGCATCCTTTTGCATTATTGTCAAACCTTTTTTGCAAAAGTCTACTGAAAAAAGTGTTGATTGTTTGGCGTAAAAATGATATACTACACTTCCAAAGCTAAAACACTTTTACAAGCGTAACCTGGGGCGTCAAAAATGGCGAGAATCAGAAAAATTCGGGTGCGGCATTATACGCGTTTCAGCCGAGCGGAAAGAATTATGGATGAACAAATACTGCGCGCGGGCGTGCAAAATAAAGTTTTTGTAGAAAACGCTCGACGGAGACTTCTTTCTCCACGGGATGCGGAGGAACGGTATAAGTTGGCTCAAGGTAAAGGAAATGCTGTTATCGAGTTTGATGTTGACCTCAATGAATTGCAATATCAGCTAAATCCAATCATTAGGGGAGAAGAATTTTATCTTAAAGGTGATGTTGACTTAAAAAATCGCAATCCAATACAAGTACGGTAATCATGTTTAGAATATCCCACTACTGCGTGGTTTTTGAGAGCAAACCGTAAGCCGAAGGCGTCGGTGAACGAAGTGAACATAAAAGGGGAATAATAATATGAAGAAAAAACAGGATGAAATAGTGTTGCTGAAAAAAGACGATTTAATCTTAGCTTGGTCGCTTATGGAAAATATCACCGTATCAATAGACCAGATTTTTGGAACTTACGCGCATGGCATGGATGAAAGCGGCAAATGGGTGGACGGAGAAGCTTATCAATCTTTGTGCAAGGCTCTATATGATTATTGCTTGGAAATTTGTGAACAAACCAATAAAGCCCGAATGCGATTACTAACATATCTCACTGAAGAAGAAGCAGAACATTTGAGTGAATATAAGAGTTCTTATTGGAATTATAACCCTGTTTCTTCCCTCAAAAGGCATGTTTCATAAATCTCTTTAGTGGTTTACGCAGTAAACTACTGAACGAAATGAATATTTTGTATGCGTAAAGAAATCACAGATGAAGGATGGAAGGTTGGAAAATTGAACGCACATCCTTCCATCCTTCCAATCATTCCTTTTTCCACTCAAATAATTCCGTGCGAAACGTATTACGCTGATATTGTAAATATTCCTCTTTAGTCATTCGTGGCTTTGAATTATCAAGGATTTCTTTTGCTTTTTGCGCATTATCGTAGAGCAAATCCACAGCCGTCATCGCCAAAACTTTAGCTGGGGTCACATAAGCCATATCTGGGTCAACGATTTTCCAATCCACGCTATGTCCTGAACCCTCTGCGCCGCCGATGTACGGATGTATAGCGGGCATTATGTGACAGATATCGCCCATATCTGTCGAACCGGTACGATGTCCACCTTGCGTGAATTGGTCTGACCCTATCAACGATGTCACGTTGTTTTTAAATATTTCCGACATATCAGGATTGTTAATCTGCGGCAAATAGCCCGGCAGCGTTTGGATTTCAACTTTCGCCCCCACAGCCATGGCTCCCGCCCGTAGTGCACGGTCAACTTTCATGTTGGCGTCCTGAATTGCTTCTGTTGTTTTCCCACGCACGTAAGTCTCTATTCGCACATCGGCGGGGATGACGTTCACAAGGTCACCGCCATGTGTGATGATGGGATGCACCCGTATAGTATCATTATCACGGAATGTCTCGCGTTGCGCGTGGATTGCGGATATCGCGAGCATCGCCGCGTTCAAAGCGTTGATGCCTTTGTCAGGCGAGCCGCCAGCATGAGATGCGCGACCGATGAACCGAATCAATTTCACGACGCAACCGTTGGACGAATCAGCAATTCCCGCTAACCTATCGCCAGGACGCGCACTGGTGTGAATTAACATCGCCATGTCAACATCATCCATATGCCCCAATCGCACCAGTTCAGGCTTACCTCCTAAAAATTCCAAAGTCCCTTCTTTCACCAGATTTACTCGATATTCAACTTCGACATATTCTTCAGCAGGAACAGCCAAAAACACGACATTGCCGGCGAGATGTTCAGCAACCTTTACATCGGCCATTGCCATCGCCGCGCCCAGCAATCCTGTTACCTGCGCGTTGTGCCCGCAGGCATGCGCCGCACCTGTTTCTTTGTTTACCATTGGATGGTCAAACACCACTAACGCGTCCAGTTCTCCCATGAGTGCCAATGTTGGCCCAGGTCTTGCGCATTTTAATATTCCTTTGACGCCGGTAATCGCCAATCCTTCCTGATAAGGAATATCAAGTTGTCCCAGAGTTTTAGCGACCAGTTTCGCGGTATTAAATTCCTTGAATCCTAACTCTGGGTTGTTCATTATCTGTTCGCCAATAGATATAATTTGCTCGCGTCGCTGGTCAACAGCTTCACATAGCTTTTTTTTCAGTTCCTCACGTTGCATGTTTTCTCCTTGAAATAATATTACGATTTTTTCTCCTGGTGGGAACTTGTAGGGAAAGATAAAACGCGTCTCGTGCTCCGTGTTGCGTATTACGTGTTTCGTATTTCAAAGCACGCAACACGCAATACGCAACCGTAAGCCGAAGGCGTCGGTGAGCGAAGCGAACACGTTTTGCCATATGCCCTACGCCTTCATACAACCCACACCAAGCGTTTTATATTACGCATTACGTATTTTCACCAATCCTGTACAGAACCATCCGGTCTACGCAAATGCGGTGGTTCACCCGGTGTATGTGGATGAGCGGCAGCGGCTTCCTCGTCTAGATCGATTCCCAAACCAGGTTCGTCACAACGCAGTAGATAACCGTTCTGCGTTTTCAAATTATTTGGAATAACCTCATTCATCCATCCACCAGTAGGCGCGTATTCCTGTACAGCGCAATTCGGCACGGACATATTCAGGTGTAACATCGCGGCGGTGCTTACCGGACTGGCTGTGTAATGCAAAGCCAGTTCTTGATAATGCACCTCGCCCATCACTGCAATCTTTTTACCCTCTGTGATGCCGCCGCTATGGCAAATGTCTACCCGCAGATAATCAATCAGTTCCTGTTCAATTAACTCACGAAACGCCCATTTCGTAGTCAATTGTTCTCCTGTGCCAATCGCAACATTTGTATGAGCCCGCAAAGTCGCGAACGAAGCCGGATTCTCGGAACGAATCGGATCTTCGACAAAGAATGGTCGGTATTCCTCAATGGCATTGCATAACTCAATAGCCCGAGTTGGATTCAGCCGGGTATGAACTTCTAAGATAACTTCCGGCTCGATTCCGATAGCATTCCGTAATGCTTTAAAATGCTCGACGCATCTGAGCACAGCGTGTGTCGGGTCAAATCCACCCTCGACTCCATTGGCGGGTGAGATACGCAGGACCTTCCAGCCTTCCTCAAGCAATGCTTGGGAATTTTCTACCAACTGTTCAGGTGTTTGTCCTCCGACGTGCCGATAAACCAGAACCTTATCGCGCGTCGCCCCACCTAAAAGTCGATAGACAGGCACGCCCAACGATTTTCCTTGCAAATCCCAAAGGGCAATATCAATCCCCGCTAACGCAGATTGCAAAACCGGTCCGCCACGCCAGAACGTCCCTCGAAAAATATCTTGCCAGATATGTTCGATGCGGGTAGCATTTTTGCCTACCAATAGCGGCTTGAGATGACCCAGCGCTTCCACAACTGCCAATGACCGACCACTGAGTGAAGCTTCTCCAACACCATACAAACCATCTTCGGTGATGATTTTTACATACACAAATTGCCCAACTGGAAATACTTTGACATCAGCAATTTTCATCATTTTGTTGCTCTCCTTTCATCTTCCCAAAATCTGTGTATGAGTGCCACAACGTAAAAGGACGTAACACTCTCCTTCTATCCGAAAAATGAAGCGATAATTCATGGATATGCTTCCTTCAAAGACATCACGATGACCTCGTATCTCGCCTCTAACCTTTTTCGTCCTTAAAAGAAGGATGACGCGGATTGGTTAGCAAGAGTTCCAATTTCCTATCAGTTTGTCTTTGAATATGTTGTGGCAGTCTCTCGTAATCTTTTTGAAATGATTTAGTAGGGAGGAGTTTCATAGGCTTTTCTCTGTTAGAAAAGATTTTTTCATTTCTTCAACACTTTCAAAAGGTCCCTTCACTTCACCTTTTTCGTATTCTTCTAAAGCATCGTCAACGTTCTCTCTCGTTTCGTCAGAAAGGGAAATCTCACCCGGTTCTTCCAGTTTCTCTTCCCAATACGCCATAATTTCTTCGTCTGACATTTTATCAACCGCTTGCCTTGGGCGAAACAGGATTCCTGCTTCTGTTTCGATAACTTCAAAATAGTCACCAACACTAAATTTTTGCTGAATCTCTTCAGGGATGGATAATTGATAATTTTCTGTTACTCTGACTAAAGGCATAAAAACATCTCCTTTATGTGCTGATGATTTGGATAATCTTGGTAATGATTTCCTGTATTTTGTCATTGCTCAACGTACCGGCTCGATAAAGAATAATATTAGAATCTGCCGTGAAAAGGCGATTCGGGCGCACGTTGCTGTTCTGGCGAAGTCCTCCGGTGACGAAATCTCTATCTGTAATAGGGATAGCATAGTTATCTGAGACAGCGCGGCTGGTAATTTGGCATAGAATCACATCATCGCCCATAAGGGTAGCCACGACCAATGCTGGTCTACGTCTAACCGCACTCAAGTCTGAGAATGGAAATGGAACTATGACGACATCGCCTTTTACAAATGTGCCCATGCTTCTTCCTCCTGCTGTTTTTCCCAATCTCGGCGCAGAACTCGTTCTGAAGCTAACATTGTTTGGAATGACTCCGACGCGATTGGTTGGTCGGCTAGATAGGAAACAAAATCGAAAACGACGGCTAATTTGTCAGGGGGCAATTTATGTAGCCTCTCTTCAATTTGTGGGATAGTTATTGTTTGCATCTTTTGCACCTCGATTGTTCATATAATTCATAATTCACTAAACTTGTGAAGCACTATAATAATCTTAAGGTACCATCTTTCGGGTCAAAAAGGTCAAAAAATGTTCCGGAGATTATTTCTCTAATTTCGCTACATAAAATGCCGCTCCCAATCCATCATAGCTCCTCTGTTCAGAGCAAATCCAAGCCTCTCATAGAAAGGAACCATCTCTTTTCCCGTTCGCAGGAATACCTCTTCGACCTGTTCCAACCGCGAAAGCAGATGCTTCATCATCTCCGTTCCAATTCCTTTCCCACGATAGGATTCATCTACGACGACATCATCGATGAGGGCGCGGTAGATGCCATCGGCCAACACGCGTGTAAAACCAATGAGACGGTCATCATCCCAGACCCCGATAGTCAGAAAGCTGTTTTCCAGCATTTTTTCAATTCCTGGGATATCACGGTCACTTGCCCAATCTGTTTGCTTCAACAGGCGTTGCACATCTTGGAGCTCTAACGGACGCTCAAAAGAATAATTGATGTTCATATTTTTTCCCTCTAAGACAATTTGAAAATTGATAATTTTTAGCCAATTAGTGAAGCTGTGAGGCGTAAAACGTAAAACGTGAAACGTGAGAATAAAATTTCTTTCACGCTTCACGTTTCACGCTTCATTGCCTACTTTATTCCAACTCCATAATCTTTCGCAAGCCCTTCTCAACCTCGTCCAATTCCTTGCCCATAGTCGCCCAATCCCCTTTCTGCATAGCTTCACGAGCTTTTTGGAAATGTTCCATTGCATTATAAACTTCACTCTTAGATGACTGGCTTACGGTGCTTTCAGTTGAAATTAGTGATGGCGTTACTTCCTCAGAGGAAATCTTCTCCAAGCTACCGAATACAGCCTCCAGAGCATCTTGCAGATTATCTCTCATAACAACTTCATCTCCATAAGCCACAATAACTTTTTTTAACTCTGGCAATGCCGCGCTATCAGAACGGTCTGGTCGTCGCGGTTTCCGCCGCTGTTGCGCCATTTGTTGTGGCTGTTCTGGCGGCCCTTCTGGCTCCATTTGTGCTTGTCCAGGTTGTAGTTCTTCCTCTCGTCGCGCTTCAAGATAGACCGGCTCGACGTAAATAAATGAATTTTCTATGGGAATCACCAGAAGATTACCGCGGATTACCTGAGAACCTTTCTGGGTCCAGAGGGTAAATTCTCGGGAGATTTCCGGTTGCTGGTCTATGCGCGCTTCGATTTGCAAAGGTCCAAAGACCAGCTTCTTCTTCGGAATTTTGTACACCAATAATTTCCCATAATGCGGAAAATCACTTCTAGCTGCCATCCAACTTATCATATTGTCCTTGTTTGAAGGAGTAAATGGTAGAATAAGCACAAACTCCTCTTTTTCAGAATCCGGCATCTTTAACGTAACGTAGTACGGCGAGATCATTTGCTTTTTATCACGATACATTTCGTAGGGAATAGTCCAGAGGTCTTCTTGATTGTAAAAGACTTGTATATCCTGCATGTGATACAACCCGTACATATACGCTTGAATTTTGAAAAGGTCTTTTGGATATCGGATGTGTGCTTTTAAACCCGCAGGCATCTCGCTCAACGGGACAAAGAGTTTGGGAAAAATTTTCCTGTAGGTTTTGAGAATCGGGTCAACTTCATCGATTACATAGAAAGAAACTTTGCCATCATAAGCATTGACGATAATTTTGACCGAATTGCGGATGTAATTGAGGTTACCATTCTGAAATCTCGCGGAATACGGATATGTATTCGTAATCGTGTACGCGTCCTGAATCCAGTAGAGTTTGCCATCGGAAACGACAAGGTAAGGATCTTCATCGTAATGCAAAAATGGCGCTATGGTTCTCAGACGTTGGTATAGAGAGCGATTTAACAGGATGCGGCTTTCCTTTGTAAGATAGTTGGTCAGCAGTATTTTCACGTCAAAAAATTTTGACGAAAAAGCCCATCGTCGCAAGAGAGAATTAATCGGGACTCCTCCACCGCCTTGATATTGGGTGCGGACGTTTTTATCTCCTTGCGGATAGTCCAATTCTTCTTCTTTTGTTCCAACGATTATATAACCGTTAGTTTCCTGACCATAATATATCTCCGGACGCTTGATTTCAAGGTCAATGCTGGATACAGGCGGAATGTCTTTGATAAACAGTTCGGGCAAGCCCTGGCTGGTTACCTGATTGACCGGACTCATCGTGAATCCATATCCGTGGGTGTATAACAGTTTTTCATTCACCCATGTGCGTTTTGGCAGTTGTGAAACGGGAATTTCACGGGCTGCAAGCATAACCTGACGATATTTGCCATTGATAAAATATCGGTCTTCGTCTACATCATGAAAACTGTAATACGGCCGCAATTCTTGCAACTGTTCATAAGCTCGTAGCAAAGGACGTTTATCCCAGATGCGAATATTTTGAATGGTCAAATCATTATCCTGTAAATCCTGGCGGGTCAAATCGTTTGCCGCTGGAAATTCACTTTCTATGATTCCATCCAGGTTATAAGCCTCGCGTGTGTATTTGATGCTATACTGAATATATTTTCTGTCTTGTTCTAATTCGTTTGGCACAACAATGAGACGTTGAGCTATTCGAGGGATTAGAACGCTGACAAATAGCATTGTGCCGAGAAATGAACCTACAACAATTAGGGACAAATGCGGACGGCGGTAGCGGATGTTCGCGATTAATACAATAGCAGATATGATTGCCGCAAACAATAAAATGCGAAAGGCCCAAAGTTGAACGTGGACATCGGTGTAGTTTGCCCCAAACGCCGCACCGCGTGATGAAAACAGCAAGTCGAAACCTTTCAGCCAATATCTGTAGGCAAACAGCAGTAACAGCGCGCCACCGAGTATGGAAAGATGAGATTTGGCGCAATCAGCAAAGCGCATTCCACCTTCTTCACTGACAATGGCGTGGCGCATATAATAGATGAAACCAACAATTGCAGTCATTCCCACTAATGATACCAAAAACCAACCATAGATGAATTTCAAGAACGGCAGCGAAAAGACGAAAAAGCCAATATTCTTTCCGAAGATAGGTTCCGTTTCAGCGAAAGGTTGTTGGTTAAAATATCGTAAAAACAAACTCCATCTGGATGAACCAACTAACGCCGAGATTAGCGTGAAAAACACGCCTGCCACTATGAGCAGATATTTGAGTCCTTCAGCCGTCAAAAAAGGCTGCGATGGTTCAGAAGGTTCTTGAGTTGTATTCTCTTCGTCTAACCCTTCACTTCGTTCGAGGG
>JACKQG010003496.1_pt1 | contig 19222 bp, 23 predicted proteins | sample 8237621 | NCBI WGS metagenome assembly JACKQG01 (sample SAMN15677084, study PRJNA649215) | marine metagenome | biome: marine; feature: Black Sea; material: saline water; isolation source: suspended particulate matter (SPM) from the Black Sea western gyre | collected 2013-06-09/2013-06-10 | depth... | reverse complement strand
GCCGAAAAATAGGGGTGTGTGGGGTGCTCCGCACCCCACACACCCCTATTTTTCGTAAGTCTTTTTCAAAGTTCTTTCCAAAATCTACTTAATTTGATGGTTTATTGTCTAAGTTTAGTGACAGCACTCGTAGAGATTCTTCGACAGACTTGTAGCAAATTTCCTGTTATGCTTCCAGAGCGTTGGACTATCCATGTACCCCCAGCCTATTTGTTTTTTAAAGGAGTGTGACATGAAAAATATAGCCAGGCTTCTGCAACCGAAGACTCTCACCATTTTCCTTTTGTTGGCAATCACCGCGGTGGTTATATATGGCTTCGCGGCGGCCAATGTTGTCCCGGAGAGTGGCGCTGGCGACGGCACGGGGACCGTGAGCGGCTACACCATCAGCAATATTGAATATACCTTGCTGACCGCCGATCCGACAAAAGTGGATACGGTTGAATTTGATGTGGCAGCCACCGCTGGAGCCGACCCCGCCGCCGATGTGCGCATTACTGTAGATAGCGGCACAACCTGGATTACCTGCTCCAATGTAACCACTCACTGGACATGCGATTTTGGCGCGGGCAGCGAGCCTTCGGTAACTGCAATTTCAGATATGCAAGTTGTCGCGACTCAGTAACTTTTTATGGCTTTAGCCTGAGAGGAAGCTGTTTAACCCGCGAACGCAGTTTTCTCCCAGCCCCAATACATTGACGCAATCCAGAGTTTCTTCCAGCTACTCTCGCCGTCCAGTTTTTTTTACGGTTGTGGGTATTTTGCAATTAGTCTTTTTTTGGTTATTTTTTGCCCCTGCGCAAATCGGCGGGAAATCTTCCTATGTGATATTAATTGGGAATAGTATGCTGCCGACCTTTGAGCGGGGTGATTTAGTCGTTGTTCGCCCTGCAAGTCAATACAAAATCGGGGATGTGGTCGCTTATCAACATCCCGAAATTGGGGTGATTTTTCATCGAATTATCGATTTCGACATTTCCAGCTTTGTGATGAAGGGAGACCATAATTTTTGGTTAGACTCGCATCAACCCCAACAACATGAAATTATCGGCAAATTGTGGCTTCATCTACCCTCTATGGGCGGGGTATTGGCACAACTGCGCACACCCCGCAATTTCACTTTATTCATCACAGCAATGATTGGCGCTTTAATAATTATCGATTTTCAGAAAAAACCCAAAAGGATGAAGAGAATGTCGGAAACAAAATATAACCCGATGGAATTGCTGATTTTGTTTTCCGTGATCGCCATTGCTGGCCTGGTACTGGGTGTGGTTGCGTTTACCAGGCCCATTTTTACGGTAAAAGATGAGCAAATTCCTTATATTCACAATGGCGTGTTCGCTTACACTGCGGAAGTACCGGATGGTGTTTACGATACCAACACCGTGCAGCCGGGGGAACCGATTTACCGCCAGGTAGCCGACCGATTCACTGTTTCATTTGATTACGCTTTCATCACGACCGAGACATCCAACCTTTCTGTGAGTTCTCAACTATTCGCAGAAATTAGCAATTCAAGCGGCTGGAAACGCACACTGGAATTACAACCATCCACCACCGTTGGCGATACCACATCTTTGGTTGCTGTGGTTAATTTTACAGATATACAGGCATTTATTGATGCACTCGAAACGCAAGCCGAAGTGCAGGATAAAACCTACATTTTAACGATTCGTCCAATCATTACGCTGGATGGGCAATTGGCCGGAATCAATTTCCAGGATCATTTTTCGCCCGACCTCTTATTTACCTTCGATGATTTAGTCGTCACGCTGATACAACCTCCGGCGGAAGAAAACCCCTTCTTCCCACAAACGACAGGCATGCTCACGTATGCCAGCACGGCCACGAATACACTCCCCATATTAGGGTTTGGTGTTAGCGTTCCGCTGGCGCGGATGCTCTCCGTAATCACACTACTCGCTTACCTTTATAGCCTGGTCATACTTTTTTTGCTTGTAAAGCCGAAACGGGCACAGGCTGTCGGCGAAGTCTCGCGCATACAAATGCTGTATGGCAATCAAATTGTTTCAATAACGAGTTTCACCTCACCACAAAACCTGATTGAAGTAGGCAACATCGCCGAGCTGGCAAAAATTGCCAATGAACATAATAAAGTTATTTTGCATTTAGAACATAGCAATATTCATCATTATTTTGTTCAATTAGCAGAAATCACATTTTTGTATCGGGTTTTGATCACTCAGAACTTAAAAAAACTCCCTGAGGGCAAAGTATCATGAACCTGCCTCGCTTAAATTTACTTCTAATCTTTGCATCGATCATTTTTGTGATTATTGGAGGGTATTCCGCGTATACCGCAGCCAACACGATTACGGAGTCGGGGTTGGATTACCATGTCTTTGCGATCACCGCCAACGATCTAAAACCCATCGAATGCAATAGCCTTAATCTCGCAAGTATTGCAGCCAATACAAATGGCGGCACAGGCAATGACCTAGTGTTAGGCAATGTAGGCGGAAATACCCTGGATGCTAACACCGGACATGATTGCATGATCGGCGGCGACGGCGATGACGATTTAACCGGCGGAGAAGGTGATGATATTCTAATGGGCAGCTCCGGCAATGACACCCTGGATGGCGGCAATGGTACCGATATTTGTTATGGCGGCAGCGGAACTAACACTTTTGTGAACTGCGAAACAACGTACGACCCATAGAAATCCACAAATCACAAAATCCGGGATGGTATACTACAACTCAAGCACAAAGCAACATCCAGTAAACGAACCCAGCAAAAAAATGGATCAACCTCTCGAGTTCTATCAGTCACTACCCAAAGTTGAACTGCATCGCCACCTGGAAGGGTCGATACGGGTGGAAACGCTGGCTGATATTGGACGCGAACATAATTTTCCACAAAGAGATACCAGCACCCTGCGCCCCCTGGTTCAGATCGGAAAAGACGAACCCTACACTTTTGAAAATTTTCTCTCTAAATTTGCTATCCTGCGTCTGTTCTATCGCACGCCCGATGTCATCGGGCGTATCACCCGCGAGGCGATTGCCGACGCCGCGGCGGATAATGTCCGCTATCTTGAGCTGCGCTTCACCCCGGTAGCGCTCAGCAAAGCCGAGGGATTTCCGCTGGGGCATGTGATGGATTGGGTTGTGGATGGCGCGCTGGCTGGACAGGAGCAATACGGTGTTGTCACGCGGCTGATCGCCAGCGTCAACCGGCACGAAAGCCCCGATCTGGCCGAGCAAGTTGTCTGGCTAGCGATGGAACGCAGGAATCGCGGCATTATCGGTCTGGATTTAGCCGGAAACGAAGCCGAGTTTCCCGCGCAGCCTTTCGAAGGTATTTTTTTGGAAGCAAAGCAAGAAGGACTGGGGATCACGATCCATGCCGGTGAGTGGGCCGGAGCCGAAAATATTGTCGAAGCCATCACAGAATTTGGGAGCTCACGTATTGGGCACGGTGTGCGCGTGCTGGAAGATGAAACCGCGATTGCCCTGGCACGCGAGCGAAAAACCGTGTTCGAAGTTTGCATCACCAGCAACCATCAATCGGGGGTGGTTCAACATTTGCTGCAGCACCCCTTCCCAATGATGTTGAATGCCGGGCTGAATGCCACCCTCAACACAGATGATCCCAGTATTTCAAAAATAACACTAAGCGAAGAGTATCAAGTGGCCTGTGAAAAATTAGGCTTGCCCGTGGCCATGTTGCCCGAGCGCATTCTGGCTGCCGCTCAGGCAGCTTATTTGCCACCTGAAGAAAAAGCCGCTCTCGTTGAGCGGCTAAGAAACGAACTGAACGAAAAAATTCCCGCCGCGTAGAATCTTTACGAACGCAGCTCCCACTCTTTCACCGATGCTCGAATAATCGCTTCAACATCTTTGTCCGGGACAGTATCAATATTGTCGTATTTGTCGATTCCGATATAAATTGCCATGCCACCATCGATGGTCTGTGTCAGACTGATGCCGCGCTCGCGCAAGGGGGATGCCAGTAATTTTACCTGCAAAATGTCGTTAATTTGCTCAACAATGCTTTTATGGCTGAGATCAGCTTCCAATAGATCCGCGCTGCTTACTACTGCAGCGGGCTTGACCGGAGCCACGGGTTGATGTATTTCAGCCTTCACAGGGGCAGGGGTATTAAGCCATTTATGCAAAAAACTCAATAATTGCTGCATAAATTTTTGCTCAGCCGCGGGCAGCGGATCCATAGAACGAAAAGTATTCCCCTTGATTTTCAACACCAGTTGTTTTTTCTCGCTATCGTGCCAGATATGCAAGGCATCTGCCGGGTATTGTGGCTGCGGTGGCACATCCGGCGAGTGTACTTGCGTGGGCGCTTGAGGCGGCTCATCGGAACTGTTTTGTTTGCCAATTAAATAGCCAAACCCCAACCCGCCCGCCGCGCAGATTGTGGCAACCACCAGCATAATCGTATATTCCATGAAAAGCCTCCTTTCCCACAAAGCTTATTCTACTTGAAAATCACATGGCCGAGCTTACAGAATTATTATTTGCAGAGCCACAGAGAGTACAGAGCTTCTCTAAAACAGTGCTTTGTTTGTCAGCTCCCAAAATAGATGGCATGATGATATTTATTCACATTGACACTGCGGGCAAAAATGCGTACCGCGCTGCCCGACAACGATCCGTTCAATGAGGGTTTGGCAGCGGAAGCATGGCTTTCCGGTACGCTGATACACCTGAAACTGATTTTGATAATCGCCGCCGCGATACACCCAGTCGATGCTGGCCCCGTTACGGCGGATGCCTTCATCCAACACTTCGCGCAAATTCGCTAACAGCCCCTGAGCTACCTCAAGCGAAATGGTGTGCGAACGCGTTAACGGGTGAATTTGCGCCAAATGCAAAGATTCATCGGCGTAGATATTGCCCACCCCGGCGAGAAAAGCCTGGTCGAGCAGCAGGGGCTTAATTTGTCGGCGGTGGCGCTGCAAACGTTGGTGAAACACGGCGGCGGTCAGGTTTTCATCGAAAGGCTCGGGGCCAAGTTTTGCCAACATCGCTGCAGGATCATCTACGAGCCAGATGCGCCCAAATTTGCGCGCATCGTTGAAGGCCAGCCGATGCTCGTCGTCCAGAATCAACACCAATCGGTGATGTTTTTTCAGTGGGGCTGACACCGGCTCGTAGAACAGGTCTCCGCTCATGCGCAGGTGAATCACCAGAGTATCGTCATCCAGATGGAAGAGTAAATACTTCCCCCGGCGGCCAATCTCGTTAATTTTTTGCCCCAAAATTCGCTCAGAGAATTCATCAGGCGGCGGGGCTGCGAGGGTGCGCGCCCAGAACAATTCCACCCCGCGGATAGTTTTGCCAATCAGCGAAGGGTTGTCAACGCTGCCCAAGCGAAATTTATTGCGAATGCTCTCGACTTCGGGGAGTTCAGGCATGATTCACCACTCTGCGCGCAGCATGCTCATTATATGCACATCGCTATAGTTGCCATATTTATAATGCGCCTGCCGCAGACTGCCTTCGTGAACAAAACCGGCTTTTTCATAGGCGCGCCGGGCGCGCGGGTTGTCGTCATAAACTCGCAAAAAGATGCGATTCAGGTTCAGGGTTTCAAATCCGTGTTGCAAAATCAGGCGCATGGTTTCGGTGCCATAACCCTGGTTCCAGCGACTTTTATCGCCGATCATAATACCCACTTCGGCAGAACGCACACGCCAGTCGAGGCCAAACAGGCTGCAATTGCCTACCGGCAGCCACTCGCCATCGTTGTCGATCTCGATCATCAGGGCGCGTTCTTCGGGCGCGCGCTTGAGCATGGCATCGAACCACTGCTCCTCTTCGGCGTGCGAAAGCGGTAAATACAGTGCAAGCCCGTGACGTACTTCGGGGTCATTGAGCCAGCCCACAAACAGGGGCAAATCTTCTTTTTCAATCGCCCGCAGGCGCAGGCGTTCTCCAAGGATCATTTTTCCACTCTCAATAGGTGACAGGCACTTTATAAAAGTGCCTGTCACCTGACTAACGCGGCCACAGCATCGCGCGGGGCGATTTGCCGTTGGGCCAGTTTTTCAAAAATGTGTTCAATTTTTTCGTCTGATACAGATGCGCGCCAGCGTTCCACCAGCGCGGCCTGCAGTAATTCGTCGAATTCACTCTGCATGCGGGCGCGAGTTTTTTGCTCCCACTCGCCGGATGTATGCAGATATTGGCGATGCTGCGCGATTTGTTCAACCAGTTCAATCAGGCCAAAATCTTCGGTGGCGATGGTCTGCTGAATGGGCGGAAGCCAAACGGACTCGCTCGAAGTGGATTCTGGCTGTGAAGCGGGAACGACTTCCAAAGCGCCGTGATGCCGAAAGACGCGCGGCCCAGGGTGGGCGAGCTGCAACATGCCGCGCAGGGCGCGCTCGGCGTGCTCCACGCCGGGCCTATCGGCCTTATTGACGACGAGTATATCGGCAATCTCCAGAATGCCCGCCTTAATCGCCTGAATATCATCGCCCAGACCAGGGGCTTCTACCACAAGGGTGGTATGCGCCAATCGGGCAACTTCCACTTCGGCTTGCCCGGCGCCAACCGTTTCGACAAGAATAATCTCGAAGCCAGCCGCGTCGAAAGCCTGCACCAACCCCGAGGTGGCCGCGGCCAGCCCTCCCAGGGAGCCGCGCGAAGCCATCGAGCGGATGAATACCCCCGGATCGCCGCTTAAATCTCGCATACGCACGCGATCTCCCAAAACAGCCCCGCCAGAAAACGGGCTAGAGGGGTCTACGGCGACAATCGCAATGCGTTGTTGGGGGGTTCCTTCAGGGGGGTGGCGATAATGCCACGCCAGACGGTTAACCAGAGACGATTTTCCCGTGCCCGGCGCGCCGGTGACGCCAATCAGATGGGCGCGGCCGGTATGAGGAAATAATTCGCCCAACGCGGCGTGACCTTCAGGGGTGCTGTTTTCAATTTGCGAGAGCAAGCGAGAGAGCGCCAATCGGCTGCCGTTGAGCACATCTTGAACAACAGACATTTTATCCAGCAGCCTCGCCCAGAATGCCCTGGCGCACATCGGCTACAATTTGGTCGGTGAGTGTGCCGGGGCCATATACACCGCTTACCCCGGCGGCTTTGAGTGCGATAATATCTTCATCGGGCACAATACCACCCACAAAAACCTGCACATGGCTTTGCTCATTGACAGCCAGCAGTTCGAGTATGCGCGGCACCAGCGCCATGTGCGCCCCCGACAAAATCGACAGGCCAACCACGTCAACATCTTCTTGCAATGCAGCTTCGGCAACCATCTCTGGCGTTTGGCGCAGGCCAGTGTAGATCACTTCCATCCCGGCATCGCGCAGCGCGCGGGCTACTATTTTTGCGCCACGGTCGTGCCCATCGAGGCCGGGCTTGGCAATTAGCACACGAATTTTTTTGTCCATTGAATTCTTTCGCCTCCAGTTGGAAGTTGGGGTATCGCACCGATTATACCGCGTCCGAGGTTATCAAAATGGGTGCACCTGCCCTGGATATATCGTCCGCTTGACAGCACGCGGTGGGCATGATAATCTTGCGCCCGTTCGGCGAAATCGACCCAAACACATCATTCGCTGAGTAAAATCCGCATTTTCTGCAATCGCCACCCGGTACAGGTTTTGCGTGCTGCACCTCAAAAGATACATCAATCTTTTCGTAGAAATGGAGTTTTACATAATGGAAGATCGAGTTACTGGAACTGTAAAATGGTTCAACGCCCACAAGGGGTATGGTTTTATTGGCCGCGAGAATGGTGATGATATATTTGTCCACTTTTCGGCAATCAATATGGAAGGCTATCGTCGGCTGGACGAAGGCCAGTCAGTTGAGTTTTCTGTGGACGAAGGGCCAAAAGGTATTCAAGCCGCAGACGTTGTCCCCGTCTAGCCACTTGCTTGATACCAAGTATGTATAATGCCGCCCGCAGGCGGCATTATGGTTTAACCAGGGCTATCAGCACGTATTAAAAAACGACATGCTGTTTTTATCCATGCTATAATGCGCAATCATTATTATTTCATCTGGAGGGCGCAATGATTCGACTCTCATCATCAGAACGCGGTCAGGGTTTTCTTGAATATGGTTTAGCGATTGTGCTAGTTGCCGTAATCGTCATGCTGCTGCTTTCGGTATTTGGCGGCGCGGTTTCAGATCTGTACGGCAATATCATGGCAGCGATCTGATTCAGGACTTACGCACTTTCGCAAAAGAAAGCCCGAAAATTGGGGTGTGTTTCTCATCGTTTTGCGTAAGTCCTATAATCCTAAAAATTGCCCAACCCCTCCATAATTCATCCAGAATTCCTCCACATTTTTTTGGCATACTATGGGCAATCAAGTTCATAAAAATCGTATGGAGGTAAGCATGTTTAAAAATCGAAAATATCTAGGCATCCTGATTGCGGTTGTGGTCGTTTTGGCGCTAATCGCAGGCGGCTTCGGATTGTATCGGATGGGCTTTATGCACGGCACGGCAGCCAATATTAACTTTGAAGACCTGCAAATGAGTCACGAAGCCTTCATGCCTTTCCACGGCGATGAAGGCTATGCCGCGGGTCGGTTCCCGCACAGCCGGGGTTTCATCAGCCCAATGGGATTCAATCCTCTGGGTGGACTCTTTGGCCTGTTTTTCTTCGGCTTAATACTCTTCCTGATTTTCAGGGGAATTGCCAGCCTGTTCTGGGGCCGACGAATGCACATGGCCTATGGCCCGCATGGACATCCCTGGGGACCCCCTCCCTGGGTGAGTGAGGCCAGGCCCGCTCAAACCGCTCCTGAAAACCAGGACACTGACGACTAATTCGTTAACATACACTGTAAACAAAAGCAGTTGTGGGCAAGATGCCCACAACTGCTTTTGTTTTTCCTGAGTGCACAGCCGAGGCAAATCGGTGTATACTGACTGCATTCGTTTCGATACTTTCAGGAGGCATTATCATGAAGAGAGCAGTCAGCGTTAGTATTGGTTCATCCAAGCGCGACAAAGCCGTTGAAGTTGAGCTATTAGGTGAACAAATTCGTATTGAACGTATCGGCACCGATGGCGATATGGAGAAAGCCGCCCATTTATATCAAGAGCTAGACGGCCAGGTAGATGCCTTTGGCGTTGGCGGGGCCGATTTGGGGGCGTTGGTAGATGGCAAATTCTACCCTTTCCACTCTGTACAACCCATGGTGCGCTTCATCGAAAAAACACCGGTTGTAGATGGTGGTGGGTTAAAAAATACGCTGGAGAACAAAGCGCCGGCATTTCTGGATGAAAAACTGGGCGAGTATCTCGCCGAAAAAGGGCGTAAAGTCTTTGTCGCCCTCGGCGTGGATCGCTGGGGCCTGTCAAAATCCTTTGTCGAGGCAGGTTATGAAGTCGTCTTCGGCGATCTGATGTTTGCCCTCGATGTGCCTTTGGCGATCAAGAGTCTGGATGGCCTGCGCCTGCTCGCCAAATTGATGATCCCCATTGTCACGCGCTTCCCCTTTGAATGGCTTTACCCCACCGGGGAAAAACAAGACGAACGCGTTCCCAAATATGAGAAATACTATCAATGGGCCACAGTCATCGCCGGTGACTGCCACTATGTCAAAAGCCACATGCCCGATGATATGACAGGCAAAGTCATCGTCACCAACACCACCACCCCGGCAGATGTAGAACTCTTTAAGAGCCTGGGCGTAAAATACCTCATCACGACCACCCCCGTGCTGGATGGTCGTTCCTTTGGCACCAATATGATGGAAGCCGCGCTAGTGGCTGTCTCTGGTAAAAATCGCCCGCTAACCTGGGAAGAATACGACGAAATCCTCGAAAAACTGGGTTTTGAACCGCAAATTCAGGAGCTAAATTAACATGGACGCCATCTTAATTGCAGGTGGCATCCCGGCTCCGGATGAACCGCTCTACGAATATACTCAGGGCCTGCCCAAGGCGATGGTGGATGTCGCCGGTAAAGCGATGATTCAGTGGGTGCTGGATGCGCTTGGCGAGGCTCAAAAAGTTGAAAATATCATCCTGATTGGGTTGTCAGAAGACAATACACTGAAATGCGCAAAACCACTCCACTATGTCGAAAACAAGGGCAGCATGTTGGCTAATATCGTTGCCGGAATTTACAAAGTATTGGAACTCAATCCGCAAGCGGAGTATGTGATCAGTGTTTCATCCGATATTCCCGCCATCACCGGCGAAATGGTCGATTGGCTGATCGACAGCGCCATGCAAACCCGGCACGATATTTACTACGGCATCGTCACGCGCGAAGTCATGGAAGCGCGCTACCCGGGCGCAAATCGCACCTTTACAAAATTAGCCGATATGCACGTCTGCGGTGCAGATATGCATATTGCCCACAAAAGCATGGTCACCGATCCCGAACATCTCGCCATGTGGGATGAGTTGATCGGCAAACGAAAAAGCCCGCTTAAACAGGCAGCCTCCATCGGCTTTACGACCTTGTTCCTGTTGCTGACGGGAAAACTCTCGCTCGATGGCGCCATCGAGCGCATCACCAAACGGCTCAAGATCACCGGACGCGCCATCCAATGGGATTACGCCGAACCGGCTATGGATGTTGACAAACCGCACCAGCTTGAATTGCTGCGCGCCGATATGGAGAGCCGCGTCAACGCATGAGTATGGAAAATCTACTCACCGCCGATGCGCGCATCTCGCAGAAAATGCGCGTGGCCGAACAGCCCGGGTTGCTGCGCACGATCGCGGCATTTTTCGCCCACTCCGGCGACTCCTGGTTTTGCGCCGCAATACTTATCACCGTCTGGTTCCTCGCCTCACCAGAATGGCAATCACTCGCCACAATTTTGCTGATCGCCATTGTCGTCACCGCGGTGCTGGTGCTGATACTTAAATTCGCCATCCGCCGCCAGCGCCCCGAAGGCGAATGGGGCAATATCTATCGCAGCACCGATCCGCACTCTTTCCCCTCCGGACATGCTACGCGCGCCTTTATGCTGGCAACCATGGGCCTCGGCCTCGGCCCAGCCTGGTTGGGCATTGCGCTTGTCGTGTGGGCGCCTCTGGTCGCCCTGGGACGCGTGGCGATGGGCGTACACTATCTCTCAGATATCCTTGCAGGACTGGTAATTGGCGTAGCAATGGGGATTGTGCTACAAATAGTATTATAAGTAGGTGCATTTTAAAATGCACCTACTTTCCATTCCAATGAACAAGCGGATTCTCTTTCTAACTTTGGGGCTGGTTCTGTTTTCCCTGAGCCTGACTCCGCTCCCGCGCCTTGCCCACGCCGAAGACCCTTATACTGTTGTGGCCGCAGTGAATGCCTTCCGCACCGGGCAAGGCCTCCCAGCCCTGACGATTGATAACTCATTAATGGCTTCCGCACAATCCCAGAGCGACTATCAGGCTGCGATCCATCAGGTAACACATGTGGGCGCGGGCGGCACCAACGCTACCCAGCGCGCCGTGGCGTTTGGTTTTGGCGGAGGAGCGCAAGCCTTCGTTTCCGAGAATATCGCCGGAGGGGTATACACAACTATCAATGACGCCATCTACAAATATTGGCAAGATAGCCTGCACCTGCACACCATGCTCAACCCGGCGGCCTTATATATTGGCGCGGGGGTGGCAACCATCCCCAGCGAGAATTACACCTACTACACAGTGGATACCGGCTATTATTCTGGGGCTGTTGGCAGTGGCACGACAAATAGCGGCTCAACCGATACGGGAACCGGCTACGTAGCCCCAACCGTTGCCAGCGGGGCAGGCGTGGACCCCTTTGTGAAGGCCGAACCCGGCGAAAATGGCTCGATTGTGCATACCGTCGGCTACGGACAATCGCTGACAGGCATCGCCAATACCTATGATGTGATTGTCGGCGAAATTCTCCTGCTTAACAATATGCAACTGACGGATGTCATCTACCCGGGGGATGAGATTATCATCCAGCCATCGTATACGCCTACCGTTACAGGGTCTCCACCTCCCCCAACCGAAACCCTCACCCCGACGATCACCCCGACGCTGAGTGACGAAACTCTCACCCCGTTGCCTACGTTCACCCCCTTTGCTACCCACGCGCAATCAGCTACGCCCATCCCCACCGCGGTCACCATCACCATCTCCCCTGAGCGCGAACCGATTGTGATTGGGGCCGTGCTGGTTTCAATGGCAATTTTGCTGGCCGTGATCTTCGCCGGCTTTTTCAAAAAATCGTGAATAGCTTGGTTCAATTTTTAAGATTGAACCAGGCTCAATAATTCAACCATGCCTAAACTCTCATCCCGCTATACCAATCAGAGCCTTGCTGAAACTTTCCGCCTGATCGCTGACTTGTTGGAGATCAAGGGCGAGGTGATTTATAAAACCCTGGCCTACCGCAAAGCCGCCGACAACCTGACCGATCTGGACCGCGACATCAACGAAGTTGCCAAAGAAGGCGCGCTGACCGACTTGCCCGGCGTGGGCAAAGCGATTGCCGAAAAAATTGACGAACTGCTCTCCACGGGCAAGCTGAAATTTTTAGATAAACTTGCCGAAGAAGTGCCGCTCTCACTGGCTGATCTCCTGCAAATTCAGGGGCTGGGGCCGAAGAAAGTGGGCCTGTTCTGGCGCGAGTTGGGTATTACCACCCTCGACGAACTCAAAGCTGCCGCCGAAGCAAGCAAACTGCGCGATCTGCCCGGCATGGGCGCAAAATCCGAAGAAAAGATTCTCGCCGGAATCGCGGCTCTGGCGCGCCGCTCGGGGCGTAAACCGCTGGGCGCGGCCTGGCCCTTTGCACAGGATTTGCTGGCCTGGTTGCGCAGCCTACCCGGCGTGACGGCTACCGAAGCCGCTGGCAGCCTGCGGCGCATGAAAGACACGGTTGGCGATCTGGATATTCTGGCCGCGGCAACAGATTCCGAACCGGTGATGCAGGCCTTTGTGACGCGCGCCGATGTGATCGAAATTATCGGGCACGGCCCCACCAAATCGAGCGTGGAATTTACCAACGGGCTGCGCGCCCAATTATGGGTACACCCCCCGGAGCGATTTGGCACCGCCTTGCAATATGCCACCGGCTCCAAAGATCATAACGTGCGCCTGCGCGAACTGGCGCTCAATTCAGGTTACTCACTCTCCGAACATGCCCTAAAACGCACTGCCGACGAAAGTGAAATCACCTGCGCTACCGAAGAAGAAGTCTACCAAGCCCTGGGCTTATCCTGGATTCCCCCAGAACTACGCGAAGACCGCGGCGAAGTGCAAGCTGCCAAAGCAGACGCGCTGCCCGCGCTTATCACCACCCGCGACCGCGTAGCCGAATTGCACTGTCATTCTAACTGGAGCGACGGCAAAGCCAGCATCCGCGAGATGGCGCGGGGCGCGGCTCAACGCGGACTGAAATTGATCGTGATCAGCGATCACTCGCAGAGTTTGGGCATTGCCAACGGACTTACACCGGAGCGTTTGCAGCAGCAGCGCGCCGAAATTGAGGCCGTGCAAGCCGATTTGGGCGACAGCATCCGCATTTTGCAGGGTTCCGAGGTCGAGATCAAAGCCGATGGCACGCTCGATTATCCCAACAAAATTCTGGCTGAACTCGATCTGGTGGTAGCATCGCTGCATACCAGCCTGGGGCAGCCGCGGGCGCAGATCACCCAACGCCTAATTAACGCCATTCAGAATCCGCATGTGGATATTATCGGGCATCCCACCGGGCGCATGATTCCCGACCGCGAGGGAGCCGATCTCGATATGGACGCGGTGCTGGCTGCCGCCGCCGAGTCCGGTGTAGCCCTGGAGATCAACGCCCACCCCAGCCGTCTCGACCTGAAAGACATCTACGCCCGCCGCGCGGCCGAATTGGGCATCCCCCTGAGCATCAACACCGACGCCCACGCGCCGCAGCATTTCGACCTGATCCATTTTGGCATCGCCACCGCCCGCCGCGCCTGGGTCACGCCGGAGCAGGTTATCAATTGTTGGGATATGGATGAAATTTTGGAGTGGCTGAAAAATCGCGGATAAAAAATGGTTCAATCTGTGAGATTGAACCATTTTTTTATGTATCTAACTGGATATGCTGAACTTGGCCGGATTCACCCAAAAGGAGCGGGAGCAGCGAACTTAATTTATGTGGGTTGCCGGTGGTGAGGTATTGTACAGCCCCCAAAGCGGATTCTGTCGAAGCCAGCCCACGAGCGAGCAGCACGCTCCCCACCTGGCGCGCCACTGCCGGGGCCGGGTCGATCACTTCCACTTCGGGGCCAGAAATTTCTTTTATCAGGGGAATCACAAAGGGGTAGTGCGTGCAACCCATCACCACACGATCAATGCCGCGGGCTATCATGGGGTGCAGGGCATTCTCTAAAATCGCGCGCGTCGCGTCGGAATCCAACTCCCCGTTTTCAATTTGACTCACCAGACCGGGACAAGTAGCTTGCAACACCGTTACATCGCGAGCAAAACGCTCGATCACCGAAGCGTAGAGTTTCCCCTGAAAGGTAGCCGGGGTTGCCAACACACCCACCACGCCGCTCAGAGTGCGCTCGGCAGCCGGTTTGACTGCCGGTTCCATGCCCACAAAAGGGGTGTCAGGAAAAGTGGCGCGTAAGTGATGTAACGCTGCCGCCGAAGCCGTATTGCAGGCCACGACGATTAATTTAGCCCCCTGAGATATAAGCGAACGGGAAATTTCTTCAGAAAACTGGCGTACCTGCTCCAGCGGACGCGGTCCGTAGGGCACATGCGCCTGATCGGCTAAAAAAATTAGATTTTCAGCCGGAAGCTGGCGGCGAATTTGGTGTAATACCGAAAGGCCACCTACCCCTGAGTCAAAGATGCCAATCGGTGCTATGTTGTTCATTCGTCAAATTATAATTGGCTCAATCTGTTCGGTTGAACTAATTTTGTGGTTAAATGCTAGCGGCTCCAACGAAAGTACGGAAGAGCGCTCGCATAGATTCGTATGCTTGCAGGTTTTCGGGGTGCCATTGCACAGTCAGGCCAAAAGGGTGTCCCGGCAAAATTGTGCCTTCAATGATACCATCGGGCGCATGGGCGGTTTCAACTAACCCCGATGCAAGCTCACGAATAGCCTGGTGGTGGATGCTGTTAACCTGGGGCTGATCGGTACCGAGGATGCGTGCCAGGCGGCTTTGCGGATCAATTTGCACGCGATGAGCCAGATGATCGCGCGCCCACTTGCCGGAAAAACGATGCTGCAAGGCATTTGGATATTCGTCGGCGATATCGGTATAGAGGGTGCCACCCAACGCCACATTGACCACTTGATGCCCGCGGCAAACGCCAAAAAATGGAAGCCCTGCATCGACGGCTTTTTGGGCAAGGTGAATTTCAACGCGGTCGCGGTCGGGGTCTACAAACATCAATTGCGATTGGGTTTGCACGCCATAACTTTGTGGGTCCACATCGCCGCCGCCGGTCAGCAGCAGACCATCAAGCAGCGGAAAGATGCCGTCAAGTTGGTCATTATCCAGCCCCAGGGGAATCATCAGCGGGATGCCCCCAGCATTGCTCACCGAGGTGAGATAATCTTCTGCAATGAAAATTTGCAGCCGTCCGGATTTAGTTGTGTGGCGTTGCGTGGTAACGCCGATGACAGGTTTTTGGGTCATAGCCAGGTTGTTAAAGCAAAAGGATACAGCGATGATTTGCTGCATCCCTTATTTTTTGATTCACATGATGTCTGGAACAGGCTTATTTGGTGAATTTTTGCTTCAGGCGAGCACGCTTGCCGGTGCGTTCGCGCAAATAATAGAGCTTGGAGCGTCGCACCTGTGAATGACGGTGAACCGTCACTTTTTCAATGCGAGGCGAGCGAGTTAGAAAAACACGCTCAACGCCGATACCATTGCTGGCAATGCGCCGCACGGTAAAGGTTGGGGTACCGGTTTCGCTCTTGGCAATCACAGTGCCTTTAAATTCCTGTACGCGTTCTGTAGCGCCTTCTTTAATGCGCAAAAATACGCTTACCTGATCGCCGGAGAATAATTGCGGTACGTTAGGATTTACCGGTGCTTCGATTGTTTTTATCAAATCAGTCATGATCTTACCTTTATGATATGGATTTCGGATTTGGTGCAAAATAAAGCCGCCCCTTTGCCTTCTGTGGGCGGGCAGCGCGGCATTATATCATGTATAAAAATAAAAGGGAAGAGAAAAATCAAGGCTTCGTTGGGAATCGCCGGGGTTGGCCCGCCAGCGCCTAAAAAACCAAAATCAATCTTTCACAGTAGCCAACATCAAAGCGGCCAGGGTTTTGGCGTCGCGCAATTGCCCATTACGTGCCATTTTCAGCACATCGGGTAACGGGATTCTCTCTACGCTGATGAATTCATCGTCGTCGCCGGGCAACACCGAAGGAGTCAGGCCGGTCGCCCGATAAACATACATATACTCAGTAGAATAACCCGGCGCAAGGAAAAACTCGCCTACTTTCTGCATATCCGCCGCGGCCATGCCAATTTCTTCCTGGATTTCTCGCCGCGCACACTCGATGGGGGGTTCTCCATCTTCGAGCGTCCCCGCCGGGAGTTCGAGTAATTCTTCACCTGTAGCATGACGGTACTGACGCACAAAGCAGACATTTCCGTTTTCATCCAACGGCAAAATAGTGACGGCGCCACAGTGTTCAACAATATCCAGTTGTGTGATGCGGCCATTGGGCATACGCACCTGATCCTGTCGTACTGAAAACGCCCGGCCCTGGTATTGCTCTATCGATTGAAGGGTTTCAAACATCAATTACTCCCTAAAAGAATTTTAGAAAATAAGGGTGCGCGGGCTCATTGGAACCCACACACCCTTTTTGGTGACAACCTGAGTAAATCTGGACTGCGTTATGGAATCTGGAGAACTTGCCCAACATTGAGCGTATAAGCGCCGCTCATCCCGTTTTTGGATGCAATTGCGCGCGGATCTACATCGCCAAAGAGGCAGGCAATCGAATTAAGTGTATCGCCAGCCGAAACCGTATAACTGGTGGGATGCTGGCGCAGCGCCCGCGCACCTTGATTGAAGGCGCCTGAGTTTGTGGGAATGGTCAGCACCATGCCGGGATAGGTTACGGAAGATGTAGAAAGGCCATTGGCAGAGAGCAATGCAGCCGGAGCAACATCAAAACGGCGCGCCAGGCAGTAGGGGAATTCGCCCGGTTGCAGAGTATAGCTGTTTGGAACCTCGTAATTGGTTTTGACTTCTTTCTCTTCTTCAGGTTCTGGCTGGGGTTGAGCGGCCGGGGCTGCTTCGGGTTCCTGAGTTGCCGTCGGTTTTACTTCTTCAGCAGGAACCGCCTCCTCGGCAGAAGCAGCATTTTCCATTTCAGCTACCTCAGCAGCGGGCATTGCGCCCCCCTCGGCTGCCATCGCTGTTTGCGTTGAGATATTTACAAGTTGCTCTTTGGGAGCAAGGGTAGCATTTTCATCTACCACTGGATATTCGACATCAGTTTCATCGGCACCCACCGGGGGAGGCGAAGCAGAGCGTTCACAAGCCGCCAGGCTCAAAGTCAGGATAATAACCAGAAAAACAAATAATATTCGATATAGTTTCATTGCATTGGCTCCTTCAATATACTGGCCCAAAGGGTGCAATTCTTAGACCAACACAGGTCTGGTTTTGGTATCACCTGGGAGATGCCTTAGAATTCATTCTTGCTGAACTATTGTGGTGATTCACAGATACCCAAAGATTTTATTATGACAACAAAATCTTAAAAGGATACTAGCATATTCAGAGTGTAGCGTCAAGAAAAGTAAAATTCGCAATCCAATAGTATAATGTAAAAGGAAATCCCACTTGCTGACAAAGCCGCAAGGAGCAAACCAGATGGACCAGAATATTCTGATTATTGAAGACGATCTGCTTAGTCAAAAACTACACGCCAAAATCGTCGAAAAAGCAGGCTACAAAGTCACTCTTGCGAACGATGGCCTGGAAGGACTGCTGAAAGCCGACGAACAGGAATTTGATCTCATCATCTCTGACGTGATGATGCCAAATCTGGATGGCTACCAGACTTGCAAACGCTTGCGGGAAAACCCCAAAACAGCCCAGATTCCAATTTTGTTGCTGACTGCGCTGGATAATCTCGAAAGTAAAATCAAAGGTTTTGAAGCTGGCGCTGACGACTATCTCTCCAAGCCTTATGAGCCGGATGAGTTAATGGCCCGCGTGAGTGTATTGCTGCGCCGCGCCGCCACTCCAGCAACTCCGTTGCAGGTGCGCGAACAACTGGGTAGAGTGATTTCTGTATTTTCGCTACGCGGCGGGGTGGGCATCTCAACCGTGGCTTCGAATCTGGCTGTCGGGTTATCACAACTCTGGGGGCAGGAAACCGCGCTGGTTGATCTGGCGCTAACCTCCGGGCAGGCCGCGCTGATGCTGAACTTGCCTCTGCGAAACACCTGGGCTGATCTCGCCCGCATTGAGGTTGACGAAATTGACCAGGAAGTCGTCGGACAAACGCTGCGGCCACACCCCAGTGGCGTTCAGGTACTTTCGGCTCCCCGGCGCGTGGAAGAGAGCGAGCTGGTCGACGCAGAAAAAGTTCAGCGTGTTCTCGAGATTTTGCAGCAAAGTTACGATTATGTGGTGATTGATCTCCCGCATATTTTTTCGGACCTGGCGTTGGTCGCACTGGATATTTCTGATGAAATTCTCGTGGTATTGGCTCCCGAGCTGGCTTCTGTGCGCTCAAGCGCCCTGGCGCTGGAAGTTTTCGACACGTTGGGCTATGACGATAAAAAAGTACACCTGATTCTCAACTGGATATTCGAACGCCAGGGGCTGCCCAAACCGGATATCGAGGCCGGTCTGGGGCGCGAAATTCGCATGGTTATCCCCCATGCATCCGACTTGTTTGTGCGTGCCATCAACTTTGGCACCCCGCCAACCCTCGAAAATCCAGATTCTCCGCTCGGCGCAATTTTTGAGAATATGGCCTTTGCGGTCAGCAAGGCCGAACAGAAATCGCAACGGCCCGAGAATCCAACCGAAGCCTGGAAACGGCTTGCCAAACGAATGCGCAAGCAACGTCGATAACAAAAAAGGGTGTGCGCTGCACACCCTTTTGTTTTTCATACAAAGATAGCTTGCTTTATCCTTCGAGACTGGCGCGTAACTGTTGTAGATCAACTAGCAATTCTTGAAAAGCATTTTCTAACGCTGCGACCCTCTCTGTTGCGCCAGAAATATTGGCTCTTTGGGAATTCACGGGGTAAGCTCATATATGGGGGTATCTTGATTGAATC
>JACKQG010003495.1_pt1 | contig 19224 bp, 10 predicted proteins | sample 8237621 | NCBI WGS metagenome assembly JACKQG01 (sample SAMN15677084, study PRJNA649215) | marine metagenome | biome: marine; feature: Black Sea; material: saline water; isolation source: suspended particulate matter (SPM) from the Black Sea western gyre | collected 2013-06-09/2013-06-10 | depth... | reverse complement strand
CTCGCTCGGCGGATGTTTTTCAGGTTGATGGTCCCGGTGATGTAACTCTCTTTGCGGTCCGGGCAGCGGGCAAGGATTCGCGTGGGCCAGTCGGCGATCATCGTGCCCGCACCGTAGGCTTGATTCGTCGTGATCACCGCAACGTGATTGCGGAACATGGCCGATTTGACAATGAAGTCCTCGACCGCGCCTCCGCGACCGTTGATCCAAACCAGGATCTCCGCCCCCTTCAACGACAGGACGCGAAAGCTCTCCGGAAACCAACCGTCGTAGCACGTGAGAATACCGATTCGTCCGAAGTCCAGTTCGAAGACCGGCAAATCCTCGCCTCGTTTCATGATCCATTCAGGGTCGTTCTTGATGAACCAGTCGGTGTCCTTTCCGCTGGGCGGTTTCGACCACGGTGGATCACCTTCCCAGCGATCCACCGCCGCGTGCGTCTTGTAATACTTGCCGATGATTTTCCCCGCGCGGTCGAACAGCAGCGCTGCATTTGCAAACGAATCGTCGTCGTAAACTTCCCAGCATCCAACAATCACGTAGATGCGATTCGCTGCGGCTGCCTTAGATATCTTCTCGGTCGTTGGACCGGGCACAGGAATCCGACCCAACACATATTCGGGAAAGACCACCAATTGAGCACCGTCCTCACCGGCTTTGTTGATGTGGGGGATCATCGCCTCGGTCGGGTCATATCCCGGTCGAGGCACGTCACTCTTGTCATAGCCGAGGATCTGAACCGCAGCGACTTTGACTGTATCAGGCCGGCCTTGTCCCGGTTCTTCGGCCAACGCAATCGCCGCCGAAGAAAAGACCGCAAATGTGAGCATTCGGTGACCGAAACGAATCGACATGAGTACCCCCCCCTACGCTTTTTCCAGAACACTACCGACGAGAACAGCCGCTGACAGGTAGTCCTATTCGTCGTCTCCTTTAATTCGTTGGACCCATCTCCGTTTTGATGGCGACATAAGGCTTTCCAACGAATACAAGGAGACGACGAATGAGTAACGCTCGAACGCACCCATAGTTCTTCGTCGATGTTAACGACCACGATTCTGTCTGCGGCAGACTTCATTCCCGTCCATGTTAGCCGGATATGTCGGTAGTGGGTAGGCTTCGCCTTACTTTCGGCGAACATGTTGATCCCGCCAACAACTATGGGACAATGTGTGACGCGCGATCCGTCCGCGGTCGTGTCGGTCGAATGTTTCTTGAACGGGGGAATTCGATATGTCCAGGCCGCCAAGTCTTTCGTTTCGCATCAAGTGTGCCTTCGTGACTCTTACGGTCGTCTGTGCGTCGACATTGCCGGCAGCAGAAGTATCCGGCGAGTCGAAATCCGCTTCGGAGCGGATCGGTGTTCAGCGAGGCGTATGTGTCGTGCTCGGCTTGGTCCGGGGCGAGCTGGCAGATTGCGTGCGGCAAGGATCCATCGATGGTGATTATGTTGTCTATTTCCAATCACCGAACGCTGACGAAGTAGCGATCCTGAGAGAAGCGGGCCAGAAGGCAGGAGTGCTGGGTACCCAATTATTCGTTGACCAAGGCGATTGGAATTGTATCCATCTGGCCGATAACCTCGCCGCGGTCGTCCTCATGTCGCCCGAGGCCGAGGCAGCGGTCAGCGAGAAAGAACTCCTTCGCGTGTTGCATCCGGGCGGAAAGGCGTTTCTGGCCGATCGCGAAATCGTCAAGCCGTTTCCCGAGGGTACCGATTCGTGGAGCCACCCACATCACGGCCCGGACAACAATCCACAATCGAATGACCAGTTGGCCAGATTTCCCTATCTGACTCAATTCCTAGCCGATCCGAAGTTCTGCCCCATGCCCGAAGTCTCCGTAGCGGCCGGCGGCCGGGTCTTTCGAGCCTTCGGACACATTGCGCACAAGGCAAACCAGAACGCGATGCTGAACACGCTGATCTGCGCCAATGCCTACAACGGTACGATTCTGTGGAAACGAGCGTTGCCCAAGGGCTTCATGATCCATCGCAACACGATGATCGCCACGCCCGACACTCTCTACCTGGCCGATCACGACTCGTGCAAACTGATCGACGCGGCTACCGGCGAAGTCAAAGACGAAATCGTCGTACCCGACGCGATTTCGGACGGCCCGGCGTGGAAGTGGATGGCCATGGTGGACGGAGTGTTGTATGCCCTGGTCGGCGCCAAGGAATTCGAGGTTCCCACTCAGCCGTCGCAGACTCCCGGTATGGGGCATTGGCCGTGGGGAATGTGGCCAGGGCACGACTACGCAGATCCGAAAACCAATTTCGGTTTCGGGCGGACTCTGTTGGCGATCAATCCGAGCAGCAAAGAAGTTCTTTGGAATCACCGCGAAGAGGACTTCATGGACAGCCGCGGCGTTTGCATGCGGAACGATCGGATTTACTTCTACAGCCCGGCGAAATTCCTGGGATGCCTGGATGCGGAAAGCGGCGATGTGGTCTGGAAGAATACCGACGCCGAGTTATTGGAGGCGATCGGTCCCGACAGCAGGGCACAACATCCCATCACAGGATACTCCACCCAGACGTTCATCAAGTGTACCGATGACCTGATTTTCTTCGCCGGACCGCATCGGAATCGTATGGTAGTTGCTCGAACCAAGGATGGAAAAGTGGTCTGGCAGAAGGAACACGGCAACTTCCTCCTAGTACTCCGCGACGACGCGATCTACGCGATCGGCCCGCAACTCCGTTCGTCTCCCGCCGCGGAATCCGGCTACAAATTCGCCTACGAGGACGGCCAGGTGCTGGCCAATCTGTACATGCGCCGCGCGTGCACGCGGGCTACCGGTACCGTGGACAGCGTCTTCTACCGAGCCTCGGGCGGAACCGTGCGAATCGACGCGGCCACGGACATCGCCACTCACATCGCCCCTATGCGTCCGCCCTGCCAGGACGGTGTGATCGTCTCTGACGGTAACCTTTATTGGGGACCGTGGATGTGCGGCTGCCAGCTCTCGTTGTATGGGCATATCTGTTTGACCTCCGCGGGCGATTTCGATTTCCAGCCCGGCGTGGAAGATTCGCGATTGAAGATTTTCGCAGACGCGGACTCCGTTGAACCGCTCGACGTCAAACCCGGCGACTGGCCGACGCATCAAGGCGATAACACCCGCAGTTCGACCACCGACGCGGAAATCCCGCAACGCGTGGCGCGAACGTGGACTTTCGATGTTCCCTCCAACGGCTTTCCCACCGCACCCATTGCGGCTGGCGGACTTGTGTTTTTCGGTGATCGCAACGGTGTCGTTCGAGCCGTTGATGCTGCCGACGGAAAACTTCAATGGCAAGCGTTCACCAGCGGCGCGATCTACTTCCCGCCGGCGATCGACGGTGGCCGGCTGTTCGTCGGATCGGCCGATGGTCGCGTGTATGCGTTCGAAGCCGCAACGGGTCGTCCGTTGTGGACTTTCCGCGCCGCGCCGGCCGAGCGGTGGATTTCGGTCTACGGCAAGCTGATTTCCACGTGGCCGGTCTCGGGTGGCGTTGTCGTCCAGGACGGGACCGTTTACGCGGCAGCCGGCATCGCCCACTACGACGGCACGCACGTCTACGCGTTGGATGCCGCTTCGGGCAAGGTGAAATGGTACAACGACAGCTCGGGCACGACGTCCGAGAAGGCCAAGCATGGCGTCAGCCTCCAAGGCAACCTGTACATCCGCGACGGCGAGCTTCGATTCGCCGGCGGCGGTGTTCACGAGGAGGCCCGCTACGATCTGGAATCTGGCAAATGCCTGAACGAGCCGACGGAAACACCGCGCTCGTCATTTCACACGGCCTTCTACGCCTACTTCCCCGAATACGGAAAGTACGCAACGCTGGACTGCACTCGCGCCGACGGGACTTCGCTCTGCTACGACTGCACGTACGAAGGAAGCTGGCACGGCAATCTGACATTGTCGCCGCCGCTTCCAGCCGGTGCCCGACGGCCGTCCAAGCCGATCTCCCGTTGGGGAGTACAACGGCAACGTGTCCCCAAAGGCACCTCGGTCTGGCAACAGAAACCCGACCGGCGATACAACAGCTTCATCGTGGCCGACGACGTACTGCTGGCCGCCGGCCACACCGGCACGGAGGACACGGCCAAATCGTTCCTGGCAGCGGTCAACCTGAAGGACGGTTCCGACATCTGGCTCCAATCCATCCGCAACCCGATCGTCAAAGGCGGGACGGCCATTAATCACCAAGGACAGATCGTCGTCTCACTGGAAAGCGGGCAGATCCTCGCATTCTCCAAGTCGGATTAAGCTGCCAGTGGGATCGTCAATAGAATGACGCCACGTTTTTGCGGCATTCGAAATCGTTGTCTGATTCGCAAACCTAGAGAAAGCTACCGGATGTCAGCTCCGAACACTACTCGAAAAGTAATACGGGTCGATAAGACCTTCATTGGCCCGGAAGAACCGCGGAAAAGGACGATCTGCTCGAAACGCCTTTCTGATTATCCGAGTGTTTCGAAAGCCCACTTGGACGCGGCCAAGGTGCTTTCAAGTCCGCTGTTGATGGGCCCTCCGATCTGCGACGAGTTGATCGCTTTTATCGAGCACACGTTCACGGAAGAAGAAGCCGAGATGGTCGAGTATCTGAGCGCGATCCGCGGGCGCACCGCCGCGCAGGTTGCCCGCCGCGCGCGGCGGCCGTTGGACGACATCGAACCGATACTGGATCGACTGGCGTTTGAAAAACGCGCCATTGGCTGCGAAGAGACGGACGGCAAACGACGTTATCGTCTGATGCCCATTATGCCGGGGATCTTCGAGATGGTGTTGGTCGGCGAGTCGCCCGAAACGCTGTCCGACTGGCACCGGCGGTTCGCGGAGTTGTTCGAGGCACTGTTCGAAACAGGGTATTCCGTTGATTATCAGGATCGCCAGAGTCCGTTTATCAGGTTCTTACCCGTGGGACGAATCACGGGAGGCCATCCGATGGCTCTTCCTTCGGACCAGCTCGAGGTAATCCTGGACCGCTACGACGCGTTCGGCCTTGGCCACTGCCAGTGCCGGATGTCCACGCCGCCGACGGGAGTCGGTTGCGGCCGGCCACTGGAGGTTTGTACGATTTTTGGCCAGTGGGCCGAGCAGGGGATTCAGGCCGGATGTCTGAAGCAGGTGTCACGGAAGAATGTCTTGGAGATCAAGCGAGAGGCAGAGTCACACGGCTTAGTCACTTGGGTTATCAATATCGAATCTACCAAGGGGCAGGCATCATGTTCCTGTTGCGGCTGCTGCTGCAAGGCCATGCGGGCGGTCACCGAGTTCAACGCGCCGGGCATAATGGCCCCGCCACATTTTATGCCGAAATTCGACGAAACGTCTTGCAAGCATTGCGGCAGTTGCGCCAAAGCCTGCCCCATGGGGGCCATTACCTTGGACAGACAGCAGAAAAGCCTGCAGCACCAGCCCGCGCGGTGCATTGGCTGTGGACTCTGTCAGTTGGCCTGTGAAAAGCAGAAGGCAATCGAAATGCGGACGGTGCCGGAATACCGAGTGCCGTACAAGAGCTGGTTCTCGATGCTGTTGCGTAACGCCCCGTCCATGCTCCGAACCTCGTGGAAAGTATGGCGGCAGCGGTAATCGGCTTGTTTGCGGCGGGACAGTACCGAGCCACAGGACGACGATGAAATCCGAAAGGTGCGAGCATGACTGGAAGTTTGCGATTCGTTTTTCTTGCGATGTTTGGCGTCCTGGCGACTTATCTACAAGCGTTGGGTGGGCAGGACGACGTGCCAGGCTGCCGTTTGCTCCGCCGAGGTGATGTGGTCGAGCTTCATTCGCCATTCTTTGTGTATCGACTCAACACGGCGTCCGGATTACGGGCCCAGACATGGGAGAACCGGCTGACGGGAAAGACAGTTTCGCTTGGCGGCGGGTCGGAACTGGAGTTGGATGTTGCGGAAGATCGCCTTCGCGTTTCTTCAGACGGAGAGCTGGATCGATCGCAGTGCCGGAGGTTGGACCTGCGCGTCTCGGAATTGCCGGGCGATAGTGGCCCGGCCACAAATGCCGTCTTCGAATTGCGTGCGGCCGATTGCGAGATGTCGGCTCGAGTGACGTACCGCTGGGATGCCGAACAGCCCGTGCTGCGGAAAGTCGTCGAGGTGGCGAACGAAGGCAAACAGGACGTGTGGTTGCTGAACGTCCGACTGGGAACGTACCGCACCCAGGCCGAGGTTGTTGACCGCGAGCGGGGATTTCCCGCTTATCTTGACGACCAGTTTTTCGTCGGCTTGGCGCATCCGGCTGGTTGGGCGACCGTCGAGAAGGAAGCGGTTTCGCTGCGCCACTATCCGGGTGTCAAGCTGGCACCTAACGCGAAGTTCGAGTGTATGGAAACCGTCTGCGGCGTAGCCAATGCTGGCGAGGCGCGACGGCAGTTTGTGGCCCATGTGCGCAGCCGTATGCGACGCGTGGTGCGCGGGCACGACAAACCGTATGCCATCTTCGAACCCTTCGGCGCCCGGCCCGGCGGGAACTTCGACGAAACCGAGGAGTTTGTGCTGGACATGATCCAGAAGGTGGCCGAAGGACAGCGCCAGAGCGGATGTCGTTTCGATCTCTTCTCGGTCGACTTCTGGGTCGATTATCACGGGGACCTGAAGGGCTGTGACCCGCAACGCTTCCCCAATGGTCTGACACAGATCTGCGAGCAATTGCGAGGGCTGGGTATTGCGCCGGGACTCTGGATCGACAGTTCGGGGGAGCGGTGGTCGATCGGCGGCAATCCGCAGGTACAGCCTTGTTTGAACCACGATCCGCAGCGAGCGGAGAGCCTGAAAGAAGTGTCTTGGGGGCGTGCGTCGTTCTGTCGTGCCACGGAACCGATCCGGTCGATGTATACCGAGGCGTTCCGTCACCACATTCGCGACAACGGTGTCCGGCTGTTGAAGTTCGACAACTTGGCGACTACGTGTGTCAATCCGCAGCATGAACACTTGCCCGGCATCTACTCGACCGAGCCGATCGTTGACGCGGTGATCGAGTTCCTGCACGCGCTGGACGGGGAGTGCCCCGATGTGTTCCTGATGCTCTACTGGGGTCATCGTTCGCCCTGGTGGTTGCTGCATGCGGACACGCTGTTCGACTCGGGAATCAAGATCGAAGCGGCCAGTCCCAGCGACTTCCCCGCGCCTTACGCACGGGACAGCATCACGCAGAAACTCGACCAGGCGCAGAGGCATGCCCAGGACGTGCCCGCCTTGGGAAAGGATTCACTGGGCGTATGGCTGTCGGATTGGGGCTGGAACAGTTCGGTCGGTAAGCGACGTTGGCAGGAGGGATTCGTCATGGACTTGTGCCGCGGCAGCCTCTTGGCACAGCCGTGGAGCGATACGCCGTGGCTGTCGCCGCCCGAACGAAAGCAGATGGCGGACTTCATCGCTCTGTTGAAGGCCCAGCCCGATTGCTTCGGCAACCCGCGATTCATTCTGGGCGACCCGTGGAAGGGCGAGCCATACGGCTACTGCTGCACGGATGGTAGCCGAGCGTTTCTGGCGATAAACAACTGCAGTTGGAAAGACCGCTCGGTACCACTCAAGTTGGACTCGACCTGGGGTCTTCCAGACGGACGCACCTGGGACCTCTACCGTTGGTATCCCCACCCGGCGGAGTTGACGGGCGACACGCTGGCTTTCGGCGACGAGGCTTCACTCTCGCTGCGCCCGTTCGAGGTCGTCCTGCTGGAAGTCGTGCCCGCTGGCGAGGCCCCTTCGCTTGACCGCGAGTTCGAAGTCCGCCCGATTCCGACCGCATTTACCGAGGCCAGCCAACCGGTCGAGGTCACGGTCGAGAAGCACACTCAGAAGCCTGACCCAGTGGGCATGTCAATCTGGACGCCGCTGGAAATTCAGGAAGCTAAATCCGAGGGCGGAGCCACGATTGCCCTGCAGGAGGATGGATCGCTCCTGGCCAGCGGCAAGACGCCATCGCCAGACACATGCACCGTCAAAGGCAGAACAGAGGTAACCCGCGTCACAGGGATCTTGTTGGAGGTCCTGCCGCATCCCAGCCTGCCCGGCAACGGCCCGGGCCGGGCTGTAAACGGCAACTTCATTCTGAACGAGTTCCGCGTCAAAGCATCGCCACAGAATGATCCCTCGGCGGCGGTTTCAGTTCGGCTGCGCAACCCTGCGGCCGACTTCTTCCAGACGTCACACGGCGGTTGGCCGGTGTCGGCAGCGATTGACGGCGATCCGAGTACTGGCTGGTCGATCGACCCGGCGGAAGGCGTCGCCCATGTGGCCTTGTTCGAAACCGAAAAACCGGTCGACTTTGCGGGCGGCACCGCCCTTGTCTTCACGTTCGAGCAGGGCGAACGCGAACACACGTTGGGCCGGTTCCGGCTGTTGGTTACAGGTGCCAAACCACCGCTGCCGTTGCCGCAAGGATACGGTACGGCATCGTTTGTCGTGAAAGGGACAGCTCCAGCGTCCCAGAACGGTGGAATGCTGGTAGTCACCGTGGGAATGAAGAAAAACGGCAAGCCTCGGGCAATCCACAACGTAGGTGCGCATCTCTCCGCTCAAGGGGCATTGGCGGGCAAGCCGGCGGATTTCGAGCCGGTCTTGGGCAAAGCCACCTATCCCGCCCCTTGGCAGGCCTGGCGGCTGACGGTCGAACCCTCGCCACGGCCTCAACCGTTTGAGTTGTCGGTCACCATGAACGTCCCGGTAGCCGTCGAACGTACCTGGAACGGACACTTCATCGCCCGCTAGCATCCTGGGAAATGCGGCGGCTTCGCCCCGGCGAGGATGCTGCGGGATGCTTGACAGCGACTTCGCGTTGGCCCAAGATCGCCGTTACGGATCTGGAATGAGCTTTTCGCCGTCAAAAGGGGAGCGATCGTGGGTTGGACGGTGGCGCTGCTGGCAACGTCGGTCTGTGTTGGTGCGACGGCCGAATCGCAAGACGGCTGGTGGGACGCGCGTTGGGAGTACCGACTGCGTCTCGATCTTTGCATGCCGGCGACGGTCGAAGCATTGCCGGTGATCATCCGCGGCGACGAATTGTTGGCTGCGTCGAAGCCAAGGACCCCCTCGGTCAGCTCGCTGCGAGTCGTGGATGCGGGGCAACAAATCCCCGTTCAAGTCGATGAACGCGATGGCACGGGTACGTATCAGCCGCACCCATACCACTCGCTGGATGATGACGACGAACTCGTCTTCCAGGTGGATCTTCAAGCGGATGTACCCAAACGATTGTGGGTCTATTTCAGCGAGCAAGGTCGGCCGCTGGGGCGTTATGCCACACGGCTCGTCTGGCACAGGCAATCGCTTCGCGTGGGTGGCGAGTTGACTCATTTGGTGTTGCGTAATCGCGATTTGAAGGTGGCGCTGAAGGGGCCTAAGACCGCCGATCCGATGGCCAACGTGCTGGGCAATTACGTCAATGGAGCCTGCAGTCAGGTGCGTTATCGCGGCTTCGACTACATCCGTCCGCCGTCTGCGTACACTTTCTTTATCCCCAATCATCCATTTGCCGCTGGACCGCATCCGTGTTCGTGGTCGTTGCCACACGTGGTCTGTGATGGTCCGGTTCGCAAGATCGCGAAGATGGACCTCCGTGGCTTCGAGCGAAAGACAAGCGACGGAGAGGTCGACCTGCGGTGTGATGTGAGTCACTGGTATAGCGTGTGGGCTCGCGGTGGAGCGGTCGATTTCGAGGAGTCGGTCGCGGTGCGAAAAGCGCCGCCGCAATGGTCGCTACGTTACGGGTTTCCGCTGAATGTGCAACTTGCCGAGGACAGCATGGTCCGTTTCGGTCGAACCGGCGAAATGGCCCACGAGACGATCGACGCCGAATTGGCCGCAGGCATCGCCGAGGCTAAGAGTCACGTCGCAGTGTGGCGCAGCGATGATGATGCCGAGCCATGGTGGGCGGTCGAGAATCAACGCCAGGGCTACGGCATGGCGATTCTGGCGGGGAAGCTGTGTGCCAAACCAGCGAAAGAATTCGAATGCCACTCGATCATCAACGGATACCACAGCACCACGCAAGGATACATCGACCTGCAGTTCGACGACTGGCCGGGAAGCGGCACGGTGCATCCAAAGATACGGTTCGTGGCTTACGACATAGACGAATGCGACGCCCTGAAAGCACATCGACAAGCTTGGCTGAAAGCAGCGGATGATTGGATTCGTTTCGGCCAAGTGGAAACATGCGAGAAGCAGTGATGGATGTCATTAGGCTCGTCCAAAAATGCAAATCGACAACAGGAGAGAAACGCGATTTCTCCGTTTCCTCTGTTGCCTCCTGTTCAACTCTTCGATGGCTGGTATGTCTGGCAGTCTTTCTTGTAGCTCTTGCCAGCAAAATCGGAGACTCGGCCGCCGCAGACCAACCCGAAAAAATCCACTTCGCCGGCCCGTACCTGTACCACCTGAATCTCCCAGACGACGCTTGGCAGCGGCTACTCGACACGCCCGAGGTGACCTACGTCTGCAGTCAGTATTCGATGGACCGGCTAACTGCTGCGGAACTGTCAGAGGAATCTCGGCGGGTCATCCGACGTACACGCGAGGCTCGCGAGGCCGGCAAACGCGTCGTGGCGCAGCTCTGGTACGGTGGCTGGGGGCGGTGCAACTGGTCCTATTACAGCCTGGCTCACATCGCCATGGATCCGAAGATCCGGGACGATTTCTTCCGCAACATACTCGATCCCGCCATAGACCGACTTGGGGCAGAGAATCTCTACGCCGTGCATCTTCTGGAAGAGACGGGAATGCAGTTCGGCACCGACGTGGACGAACCGGGCGACCCGGACGATCTGACCGACGGAGACGACAACGGGTCCAACTGGGACCAACCGTCTTGGCTGGGCCGAGGAGGCGTTGCCGGCTACATCGGCGGTCCGTACATGGTTAACGTTCGCAGATACAATTCGGTTTTTCGCCAGGAGACCGGACTCGATCTGCGTCTGGCCCCGCTCTGGTCCGGCAGTGACCAACTCACCTACCGCAAGTGGGTCTCTGATCGACTCGAAGGCGGCGCGCTGCGTGAGTTCGCCAAACACGTGCACGCGAAATACCCGAACCTGAAGGTGTTCACGTGGGACCACGTGGGAAGCGACGGTTGCGGTGCCAGTCTGATGCAGACCGTCCGCGACCACATCGACGGCGTGATCCAGGACCCGTATGGCAATGCCTTCTACAACTACCTTGCCACGCGCCGCCTGCGGATGATGTCGGCGGACCTGGAGATCGTCTCGATCATGTGGGGCGTCGATGACAAGCCCAAGGGCGAAATCATCAACCGATTCGTCGCGACGTGGCTTGGCGGAGCCAACGTGGTTGGTTATTACGGCGACAAGTCGATCGAGACCGGCAAAGCCTGGGCGGACCGCCTGGGCCAAGTCCGCAACTTCCTCAAGCTCAAGCCAGCCCAACACCAGCCGAAAATCCTCCTCATCTCCGGACGCACTCAAGACTACGGCGGCAGCCCGGCCATGATGCCCCACCTCGCGTGGTTCGACGAAATGAGCGCACTGGAAGCCAACGTGATCAGCCTGGATCGCTACGACCTGGTGATTCTTTACGAAGCAAATCACCCGGACATGGCGGACTACGTGGCGGGCGGCGGACGGGCGGTCTATGTCGGCCCGAGTTGCGACCCGGACTTCCTGGTTCGTGAGAGCATTCTCCAACGGCCGACTCCGCGCGAGACACATTACGCACGCCGCAACTTCGAGTATCGCCCCGGTGAGTGGTGGCGTCGAGATGTTGGACTGGCGGAATCGTATCCAATCGCGATCGCAGCGCAGCGGCCGTGGAAACCAGTCGGCGCGGACGTCGTGCAGGATGACGTGTTGCTGTTCTGTCGATACGGCAAGGGAGCCGTGGCGATGATTCCATTCCAGACGACCTGGCCCTATCCGCCGCGCGAGCAACTGAACGCTCATCGGCGACTTCTGCGTGATGTGGCTTATGGGCTGCTCGTCGAGGCCGGCAAGGAAAAGACGGCTCGCCAGTCGTTCTCGGATCCGAATATCGGATGTGGCTACCTTCGCGTTCCGCTTGAGGGCGACGGACGAGTCGGCTGGGCGCTATTTCGGCAAGGCGAGTTACCGTTCGAGCCGCAACAGATCTCCGGTCACGATCTGATTCGCAATATGCCCAATCCGACCATCGGCCCGGACTGCTCCAGCGCGATCGTCGAGCCTTGAGGACCGGCCCATGTACACAACCGCATGGCTGATTTCCGCGTTGCTGATGCCAAGTGCCGAACCCGCTTTGGCAGCCTGGCACGTCCCGGCGTGTCACCACCGGCTGCCGCTGACGGCCGGGGCGGACCGCGCGCCCGTAGGCCGCCGGACTCCAATCGTGATCACCGGCGAAGACCTGTACCGGTTGGCCGGCGCGGTGCAAGTGGCGGTCGACTCGATCCGATTGGTCGGGCCTGACGGCAAACCGAGGGCCATGCAGGTCGACCAGCGCGACCGGACGGGTCGCTTGGGCCAGGACGATAACGCACGCCTCGATTACGACGACGAAATCGCATTTGTTGTCGACTACCCCGAATCAGCGAGCGCCACTTACTGGTTGTACTGGGATAAGGAATCGGTTTCGGCGAGTATATCGACGGAGCCGACGATCGAGATTGACCGCGACACAGGCATCGAGTACGTCGACGTATCACTCGACAACGGCTCTTTCTGGGTTGGGCTGAAGGGATCAAGTTCCGATACGCCCACGAAGAACCAACTCACCAACTACGGCCGAGGTGGTATCACGGAGTTGAAGCTTCATGGGAAGCCGTTCACCAACATACGCAGCAGTTACGGATTCCATCCGGTGCGTCATCCCTTCGGCAGCGGGCCGGGCGATTGCAAATGGAGTCTACCCAAAGTCGTGGCGCGAGGGCCGATTCGCACGGTGGTCGAGATGGTTTGCGACGATTTCAAGGTCTTGGACGACAAGAAGCAGCCTACCGTCCGGGGCCGAGTCATACATGAATGGGCGTTGTACGAGAATCTGCCCGTGCTCGATGCGCGGATGCTGTTCACGTACAAGGCGACAATGGACCATTGGTCGGCCGGTTTCGCGTTTCCCATGTATGTGGGCGGCCCGATCGACGGCCACGAGAGCCTATTCGTCCCTCTGCTAGATTCTGCCTGTCGTGTGGCGGTTCCCGAGGACTTCCGCGATGCGTGGTATCCGACGTTGTACCAGACTCCAGTGCCGGAAGAGGGCTGGTTTGCGTGGACCGACGCCCCCGAGAAACATGGGCTGGCGGTCTTCTACGAAAGGATGGCCACCATCCGCAAACGCGCCACATGGGTCTCGCACCGGCCGGCGCATAATCCAGAAGTTCGTATCCGGCTCACGCCGAACGAGACGACCGAGAACAACGTCACTTGGCGTCATCGCCGCCTGAGCGGAACGGATCAGCTACGCTACGAACTCCGATTGGTCGGTCTGTCGTCCGACGACGGCGTCGCAATCCGCACTGCCTATCACATTTGGGCATCGCCAATCGAGGAAGGCCTTAGCGTCGGCTTTCCAGAGACACTGCGTCAACACGGTCTTGGTGATTAGGTAGGGTGGGCCAAGTCTTCGCGGGCCCACCGGGATCTGAGTACTGAGTACTGAGCGGTGGGCCCGCGAAGACTTGGCCCACCCTACGAAGATGTGAGCACAGCCTTTCACTACGGCTCGATCTCCAACTCGGCCAGGTAGATTGCCGTGATCGTCTTTCCGTTTTCGTCCTTCTCGTGCGACGAGTAGTAGGAGACCAGTGCGCGTGTCGGGCTGAGTTCTATGAACCCCGGATACGAATTGTCGCCGCCGCTGGGCAACTCGGCAAACTCGTGCAGTTCGTCGTTTACGAGCCAGCAAAGCGAAGTCTTCGACTTGCCGGTCAGCGACTTTCTACCGCCGACGAGATAGCGCCCCGCCCACTTCGCCAGCAACGGGCCGCCGACGTATCGATCCAGGTCCTTGCGTTGCCACTGGTCATACGGCGGACGCGATCGGCAGAGTTCGGCGATGCCCGAACCTCGGCGGCCCACGCCAAGCACGCTTCCGTCTTCTTCGAACAGGAAAGCCGTCTCGTCGCCGTCACGCTCCTGGAACAAGGCGGCCTTCTTCCAGATAAGGCCGTCGTCGCTTTCGAGCATCGCCGATTCGATGATCGCCAACGGGTACCCGCGACTGGTTTCCGATTGGTCGAACTCGCGCTTTCGCCGCCCGCACAGGTAGGCTTTCCCGCCGTGCGAGGCCGCTCGCCATACGTAATGCCCATAGGTGCCCTCGAGCATCTGTGGGCCTTCCCATTCTCGTCCATCGTGCGACCACGCGGCATAGCCCAAATGCAGGTTCACATCGTATTCGTCGCGCGAAGGAGGTCCGTCGCCGCAATACCATGTGCCCGTGTACACAAACAGCTTGTCTTGAAAGATCAGGAAATGCGGATCGCGCGTGTCCCGCTTGGCCACGGAAAAACGATTCACTTGCTCCCAAGTTTGCGCGTCTTCGCTGGATAACACAATGATCGACGCGCTTGGATGCACGCCATGCCCATTGGGGCAACTACGGAAGGTCAAGTAGTATCGCCCCTTGAAGCGACACAAATCCGTAAATGCATTGTGCTCGCCGTTGTGAAAAGCCCTCTCGACAGAGACGACTTGGACCCGCGGGGTTTCCGCCGCTGCGGTCTCTGGCGATTGTGCGACGATCAGCGCGGCAGTGGTACCAATCGCGAACGCCAAGTGATTTCGGGTCAGAATTGCGATGTCAGTTTTTGGCTTGCGCATTCGGGTACTTCTCCATTCTGCTCGGGAACCATGGTGTCAGTTCGACTCGCGGGTTGAGCCGACTACATTGGCGGATCTTATTGCGTCAACCACCTTCGGTCCAGCCGTATCAGTTGGCCTCCTGAAGCGATCCACAGAGCTGCGGTTGTTTCTACCACTTTGTGATAACCGCCGCCTAGCGGACCGATTGCGCGGTCGTCTAAGCCGGCGATCGGTAGCTTGACCCAGGGGCCGGCTAAACGCGTTTCGTCGTCTCCCCAGTGCAGCAAATCACCTCGACGGGCCATGCTCCACCAGTCTGTGCCTTGAGCCGGCACCTTTTCCACTGCGACCTTGCTGGTGGCGGGGTCGTAAAGACATCGCTGCATCATGGGTTTGTCGGATTGCCGCGTCTCGGCGTCTTCGCGGATCATTACCAACGTTTTGCCGTCGGCCGATGGCTCGATCGCGAGTACGCGTCCTTCGAGGATTTGCCGCCAAGGCTTGGGGCCAACGTACACGCCGGCGTCACTGGCAACGAACAGCCGGCTGCCCAGGCCGACAAGCTGTTGGATTGGCGCGGGTTGCTCCCATCGTTGGATGCCGTTGGGTCCCTTGTATTCACGCGTGATGGTTTTGGGGACGCCGTTCAGTTTCACAGGGAATTCCCATTTGCCGTCTGCGTAGCGACCGATCCCGTCGGGACCGTATTTCTCGCGCGGGTAGTAGGCGAACTCCACCGCTGCGCCGAACCACGGCCGCTGCTGAAACAGCACCCATACCTCGTCGCCCGGCAACACAGTCATTCGTCTGACGGGGCAGTTTGTGCCAATCTCATCGGGCGAGATATAGGACCACCGGCCCGACCGTTCGTCGAAACGGCTGATTCCCTGCTGTCCTAGCACACCAAAGGACTGATTCGTGTAACCGACCCACAAATCGCTGCCGACCGGAACGGCTGCACTCAGCGCTGGATTCGGCAAATCGCACTTTGGATCCAGCAGTTGCCACGATCGCTCACGATCTACCCAACGATGGACGCCCCGGTTGCTGGTGACGACTACTTCGCCTTCGTCGAAGACCAGATCCGTCAGCACGTCCGCGTCCAGATCCTTCGTGGCATCAAAGATCGTCCACTTGCCTGTTGCCAGGTCCAGCCGCGAGACTTGCCCGTCCAACTCGATATCCCAATTCCCCGACAGGCGCCGACTGCGGGTCTGCGAGAACAACAACACAGACTCGCCAACGCGAGCCAGCTTTCGCGGCGTCTCGGTCGGTGTGTGGGTCGGTTCACTGACCGAATGCACGTCGACACGAGCTTCTTCCGGGAGCGGCGGGCGAGCGAAGCCGGTCCACTCGCCGCCAGAGAGTCTTGCCAGCACCACGGACTTGGTCACAGGGCGGTAGATGCCAGGATACAGTCCCATGCCATAGACGATTCGATCACCCGCCATGCCGCTCCCTTCGCGGAATCCGATCCACAACTCGTCGTCCACAGTCTCAAGGAACGTGACCCAGCGGACTTGGCGGCCGTCGATGCTGTCAATGCGCTCCCATCGTGACGTTTTCGAGTTGAACCGGCACAGACCGCCTGGGCCCCACTGTTCCCGTTCCGGATCGTAGATGTCTACGCACGCGGCCCACAGCGAACCGCCGGCAACCGCGAAGTGAGTGACGATGTTGCTGGCCAGACCGTCCTCGATCGTGAACCGTTTCGGCGGCGCGCCACGTCCGAAATTAGCCTCGACGTAACTTGCAGCGTTAAGCTTCTGCAGGATCGCTGTCCAGCTACCATACCTCTTTCTACGTTCGCCGTGGTCACGTGCGCGCCACACAATGTTCAGGAATCTCCGCGGCTGCAGAGCGTGCCACGTGGCATCGTTGAAATGGGCAAACGCTGCCACGTCTGGCGTGGCTCTCCCGTCCGCATCCTGAGAATACGGTCGCCGAACCTCAAGCGCGCCGGGACCGACCAACGTCCGATGAATCCCACCGACCGGCGTGGGTCCGAACGGGATGGGTCGCACTTCCGGCCAGCGATCCGCAACCGTGTAACGTCGCACTGGTCTTCCGCTTGCGCGATCAAACAAGACGCCGCTGTTGTCGTACACCACGGCGATGAACCTGCCGGAGACGTGCACTGACCTCGGGGCTCCCTCGTAAACAAACACGCGGAGCGCCTCGGACGGCACCGGCACTCCCGTATCGGCCACCCAATCATCGACGATCTTGCGCATCTCAAGCCCAACCGGCTCCGCTGCCGACGGATTGCGGGTGCATAGAGTCACCAACAGCAACGCAAAGAGGATTGTGCGGCGCATGTTCTTGAATTCCTGTCAAAGGTGGATCCGCATCAGAGAATACGTTTTCGACAGCCGGGTCAACTTGCGATAAACAGGACACCGCGTAGGCCGGAATGGCATTCCGGCCGGGACCCAAAGCGATCATTCTTCGTGCGTTTTCTATCCACACGATACCGAAATCGGCTGGCAAATTCGAACGCACGCCACTTTCTTTGACGCCCGGAGGTAGAAACAACGCTTTGACCGCGGATGCCTATTCGATATACTAATAGAATGATGGAATCAACTGACACAGTGCTGGAATCATTCGTCGACCATCTCACCCGGGGATTCACGCCGGAGTTGGTGAAGCACTTCGCAGAGCTCCCAGAGCCCGATCCCGTTCTTCAGGCTCGCCTCGCTGAACTGGCTGAGAAAGCGAATGAAGGAACGCTGTCTCCCGAAGAGGCACGGCAATACGGCAAGTACGTCGAGTATATGGACTTCGTGGCGTTGATGCGGCTGAAGGCTCGCTCGCGCCTGTCAGGCTCGCGGAACTCGTAATGGATGACGAGACCAGAGAATTCGTTCGCCAACGTGCAGGAAGCCGTTGCGAGTACTGCAGAATCCATCAACGCCTTTACCCCGACTTCACCTTTCACGTCGAGCACATCGTGGCGCGTCAGCATCACGGTTCTCAAGAGCCGGAAAACTTGGCACTCGCTTGCCACTTGTGCAATAACAAGAAGGGCCCGAACCTCTCGGGCATTGATCCCGACACCGGTGAATTGACGCCTTTGTTTAATCCGCGAGTCCACGACTGGGACGCCCATTTCCGGATTGAAGAAAGCGGAGAAATCATCGGACTCACGTCGATCGGACGCACGACTACCTATGTTCTGGGTATGAACTCGGGAATTCGCATCCAGATTCGCCGAGAAGTCCTTCGCATTGAGGTCGAGGGAAACGCGTAAGCAACGCCTGAGGGTCCATCATCTGGATTTTCTGGCTTGCGCTCTCGCGCTGCGGGTTAGTCTTGGCCCATGCACGTTTTCCGTCAATCGCGTTGAGGGCGCATTGGCTCAACCATTTCGCCGTCTAGTCGCTCCCAGACATTCTTGAGTTTTTGGAGCTTCTCCGGATGGCTCTTGGCTAAATCGTCGGACTCGCTGATGTCCTCCGCAAGATTGTAGAGTTGCCAGTCGTCGCTTTGGCCCCGCTTAGGGTTGCGGACCAGTTTCCAATCGCCCACGCGGACTGCGGTTCTCTTGTTCATCCGCCAAAACAGCACCTCGTGGGGACACCCGTCGCGCTGGCCGGTCAGGTAGGGCATCAGATTGACGCCGTCGATGGATCGGCGTTCGGGAATCGCGGCACTGGCGACGGCGGCTGCGGTGGCGTAGACGTCCAGTGAAATGACCGGATCGTCGTACACCTTGCCGGCTGGCAGAGTCCCTTTCCACTGTGCCAGGAACGGCACTCGGATACCGCCCTCGTACACGTCGCCTTTACCGCCGCGCAGCGGCAGGTTACTCGATGTCAGCTCGCGTGTGGGGCCGCCGTTGTCGCTGATGAAGAAGACCAATGTGTCTTCTTCGAGTTGCTCGTCGCGCAGCTCCTTCAAGATTGCACCGACACTGTCGTCCATGTTGCTTAGCATGGCGGCGAAGATCCTGCGGTGGACGTCTTCAATGCCCTTGAATCGGTCCATGTAGGCGTATGCGCCCTGCAGCGGACTGTGGACGGCGTTGTATGCGACATACAGGAAAAACGGCTTGCGCTTGTGGCGATTTATGAAGTCGACCGCTTCACGCGTCAACGCATCCGTCAGATAAGCCGGCTCTTCGACCGGCTGCCCGCCGCGCAGGATCGGATTATTGGCGTCGTAGGGCGGTTCGTCGTGTCTCATGTGGTTCGTATAGATCAGATTGCCGTCCGTCCATCGCCCTTCACCACCATCGGGCAGCGTCCGGCGGCGCAGCATCGTTGTCACGCCATGATACGGCGGCGGGACGTAGAAGTGGCCTTCGTGCAGGAAGCCGAAGAACTCGTCGAAGCCGCGACGTAGCGGATGATAGGCAGCCGTACCGCCCTGATGCCACTTGCCCACCAGCGCGGTCGTGTAGCCGGCGTCGTGAAGATGCCTGGCGATCGTCACTTCAGAAGCCGGCAGACCAAGGTTCGGATTCTCGTTGGCCGCGC
>JACKQG010003494.1_pt1 | contig 19227 bp, 15 predicted proteins | sample 8237621 | NCBI WGS metagenome assembly JACKQG01 (sample SAMN15677084, study PRJNA649215) | marine metagenome | biome: marine; feature: Black Sea; material: saline water; isolation source: suspended particulate matter (SPM) from the Black Sea western gyre | collected 2013-06-09/2013-06-10 | depth... | reverse complement strand
GGATATAGACAAAATGCCACAGCCTGTTAAATCCAATAAAGAGAAGCATCAGGATGCCGACAACCATCAGATAATGACCCAGCTTCGGCTCCCTTTTAGGTCCCCTGTAGGCATGCTCGAAAACCTCTTTAAACTGGATCAGGTCCAAAAACTTGATCAATGCCAATATGCCCCCAAAGGGGCTCAACAGCTCCGTGCAAGTGCCGTATCCCGTGGAAGCCGTGATTTTCCTGGGATGGGAGCCGATACTCTTAAACCCTTTACTGTTACGCTTTTTACTGGTATTCTTTTTTCGCTTCTTAACCATCTGGGTTACCTCCTGTATCGTAGGATTGATTGGTCTCGACCCTATTATAACAGATAATCCAGATGGTTTTGATTTTTTAGGGCTCTACCCCGTGCAAGAGTTAGGTATCAAGAAGATATGGAATACTGCTATTGGCGAACCTATATTTACCGGGGAAAAAACGAAGGCGGCTACTATCCCTTAGACATTGAGTTAGGTTTGCCCTGTGATGTATTTAGCATGCTGGTTCGAAGTTATGCGGCCCGGCTTGCGACCAAAATGAGCTATGCCCAGTGCTGTCCGAGCTGTTGTTCAAGGATTCATCAGATGCAAAGGCCTGGTACAAGAAACTCCGGACTATCTTAAAGGAAGATCCCAACGGCGCTTCGAAGGTGATTCGGGCCGTGCGCTACAGACGGAGTAAAACAAAAGAGAATCCGGAAATTGAAGTAGAGCTCAAGTATCTCCAGCGTAATAGAAGGAGAATGAATTACTTTGAATTGAAGCAGAGCAAACTCCCTATTGGCAGCGGTGTCGTTTAATCCGCGTGGAAGAATCTCATTGATGCCGGAATTAAGAAGTCAGGCATGCGATGGTCAATTAATGGCGGTCAGACTGTCTTTCATTTCGATCTCTTGCCTTGAGCAATCGCCGGGAGCATTTCTGGACGTTTTTTAACCGGCATTTTCCAGAGTTTGCAACGTAATAAGAGGCGTACACCCCATGGAATACCTGAAATACAGGTCTGACAGAATCATGAAAATACTCCAATCAAATGGCACGTCACTACTATTTGTTTTTTTTCTAGCATTCACGTTAAGATTGCTCTATGTGTTGCAATATCAGTCCAGCCCTTTTTTCTTAAATCTTATAGGCGACGGTCAAGGCTATTTTATATGGGGGAGGAAAATATCAGGTGGTGATTGGATTGGAAATGAAGTCTTTTATCAAGCCCCGTTGTATCCTTATTTCCTTGGGGTACTTCAAAAATATCTTTCCCCTGATCTATTTTGGATTCGTTTTGTACAAATTATTCTTGGCAGTTTTTCTTGCCTCTTTATTTATAAGGCAGGAAGCTTGTTTCTTAATAAAACATCAGGATTCCTTTCCGGTCTTCTGATGTGTTTTTACGCCCCGGCAATCTTTTTCGACGGGCTAATTCAAAAGACATGTCTGAGCTTCTTTTTCCTATCACTTTTCTTTTGGATTTTTGCCCGCACTATCAAAAAATCTAAGCCATTCGATTTCCTTTTAAACGGATTTGTATTGGGCCTTTTATCGCTTGTTCGTGAAAACGCCTTGATCCTTGCTCCTTGCGTTATTTTCTGTTATATGCTTCGCTTCAATCTATTAAAACAAAAAACTATTAAACATATTGCCTTATTTGTTGTTGGAATGACACTGGCACTCGGACCAATAACAGCCAGAAACTGGTTTGTCGGTAATACATTTGCAATAACCACTTCACAGTTCGGAACAAATCTCTATATAGGCAACAATCCAAACGCAACCGGTACATATGTTCCTCTAAAACCTGGCGGGGGCGTTTACACTAAAGAAAGAAAAGATGCTAGCTATCTATCAGAAATTGAATCAGGGAAAAAACTTTCTCCTGGAGAGGTTTCCAGGCATTGGTCAAGCAAGGTAATTAATTATATTAAAGATAATCCGTCGGATTGGCTCAAGCTGATGTGGAAAAAATGGTTACTCTTATGGAATAAGTTTGAAATTCCTGACACCGACGATTATTATATTCACCAAAATTGGTCGTCTTTACTTAAAAATCTCGATTATATTTTCAATTTTGGGGTATTGATGCCAATTGCTCTCCTTGGATTTTTGTTAACATGGCACCGAAAAAAAGATCTATATGAACTTTACCTTGTTTTTGTAATCCTGGTGACAAGCATTTTAGTATTTTACGTCTTTGGACGGTACCGGTTTGTACTTATCCCACTGATCATATTATTTGCCGGAACCGGAATAAGAGAACTTTTCGACAGACTTCGAAAAAAAAAATACAGATCCCTGGTAATTTGTATGGTCGTTGTTGGTGCGATAGGAGTTTTTTCCAATCAGCCCTGTCCAATAGAACGGATGTCACGTTGTACCGGACATTTCAGCTTAGGAAATATTTACATGAATCTTAAAGAATACCAAAAGGCTGCAATGCAATTCAGCTTTTCTATTGCCATATTACCAGAATTCAATTTGAGCTACAATAATCGTGGACTTGCTTATATATTTCTTAGACAATACAATCTCGCATTAGCCGATTTTAACAAGTCCATCAGTTTAAGGCCAGACTTCGCAGACAGTTATTATTTCAAGGCAATTCTTTTACATAATAAAAAACCTTATACTATGGCTCAAAATTACTATCTTAAAGCAATAGAACTTCAGCCAACTGAAGCAAAATACTATAGATATCTCGGAGATCTCTTACAAAAGATGGGGAAGTTTAAAGAAGCAGCGGACACATTAGCTAAGGCATCTGAGCTTGAATCCAATTCTACTGATGCTAAAACGAGCTTCACGGACATAAAGAAATAACAAAGACGGCATAAATCCCACTTCGTATATTCATCTAAATTATCACCCCAGCCTCCGGTAGTTTCTTGAGCGCAGTTGGCTAAAACCGCTGCTAATTCCAAACATTTAACTGTATCATCACCTTTATTCATAAAGACAGAAAACTCTTCTCGTAAAGTTCAAAATTTGACATTATCGGATTCGCCATACGGCATCCTTCATAAAGATAGAAAAGTAGTTTACACTTTTGAGCAAAGAAATTGGCCAAAAAAAGGCACAAAAAACGCAAAAAGAATCTTTGACAGGATAAACAGGATGAACTGGATAGAGTTCTGGTACAAATCCTGTAAATCATATATGTAGTGTCCGAAAGAAAACTAGGATTTTTTGTCAAGGTCAAGGAAGATCAAAATTTTAACCGCAGGAATACATTGGGTATTTTGAGGATTAAAATTGTTATCTGACGCCGAGATTGGCGAAAAAGACAGTTTTCGTTCAGGTGCTATGTAAGTACCACATAATATTGGCACAGACCTTCATTTGCTCACTTGCCTCAAAAATAATACTTGGGGTGCGAAACTTGAGTTTAAATTTGAGATTACATAATGATCAACAAGATGAGATAAATTGATCCTGAAGATCCTGTGTATCCTGTCAAGAAAAATGAGGAAGTGTAAAGCGATAAATGAAGGATGCCAAAATGTTTCATATTGAATCTGCTGCCCCTTTTATGCTATACTATTGAAATGTAAATTAATTGTGAGCTTAGAGCGATTGAATCTCATCTTCACTGTGTAAGAATCTTATGAAAAGCAAACGTAAAGAAAGAAGACTGGTTATTGTGCCGGCGTTCAATGAGGGGAAAAGAATCGCCCGGGTACTTAAGAAAATCCAGGAGGTGGATAAAGAAATAGATATTATCGTGATAGATGACGGTTCAACAGACGACACTGGCCTGAAGTCAAGACTGGTCGGGGCAAGAGTCGTTAGGCTCTCTTCTAATATGGGCTATGGTGTGGCCATCCAAACCGGTTATAAATATGCTCTTGAGAGAGGCTATGATTATGTTGTTCAATTGGATTCAGATGGACAGCATGACCCTGATTACCTTCCGAAGATGTTTGCAGAAATTGTCTCCGGGAATGTAGATCTGGTTATTGGTTCGAGATTCCTCAAAGGAATGTCATCCGTGAAAGTTTCTGAAATGGGGTATAGGGTTAGTCCTGCCAGGAAACTGGGAATAAGCCTTTTCGCCTTCCTGGTTTCCAAATTTATCGGGCTGAAAATTACTGATCCGACATCCGGATACCGGGCTCTGAACAAGCAAGTTATCAAATTTCTTGCAAATGACTTTTTTCCGTATGACTATCCTGATGCGGATGTCGTTATATTGGCACATCGTGCCGGATTCAAAATCAAAGAAATACCCATGATTATGTATGATAGAACCACTGGAACATCAATGCACAGTGGGTTGAAGCCGGTCTATTATATCTTTAAGATGTTTCTTTCTATGTTGATGACACTGCTTAGAAAGAAACCTTCTTTGTCGTAAAAGAGCCCTTTTATAACTTTGGAGGATGTATTGTTATGCTGCCAAGACAAAAAATAGCCATGGTAATTATCTGTATTATCATATTCATTTTAATTCTCGATTTGGTGAGGCGCAGAAAATTAAGGGAGGAATATTCCTGGTTATGGCTCTTCACCAGCGCGGCGTTATTTATTTTGGTGATTCGATACAGTTGGCTTGAGTTGATTACCGGGGCCATTGGTGCGGTCCTTCCTACAACAACATTGTTTATTGCTGGGCTGGTCTTTTTATTGTTTCTTTCAATACAATTTTCAGTAAGGATATCGAAATTGACCGACCAAGTAAAAAATCTGATACAGGAAAATGCGCTACTGAGAGAGAAGGTCGAAGAAATAAAAGATGACAAAGGAGGGTTGGTGGATGGATAAATCCTATAGCAAACTACATTTTAGGCACTTTAGATCACTTTAGGCATTTTAGGCACTTCAAGTACCATGGCTTCTATATTTCTTGCAAATGCCCCTTATTCCTTAAATGACAGGTATGGCAAATTGGCTCCGGTGGGGGCCACACTTCCTCACCTTGGATTGCTTATGTTAGGGGCAGTCCTACGTGAGATGGGCCATAAAGTTCGGATTATAGATGCCTCAGCACAAGGTCTGAGTTATGAACAAACCCTTGCAAAAGCGAAAAGATTTGAACCTGATATCGTTGCGCTGACTGCGGTAACACCCTCACTCCTCAAGACGGTCAAATTAGCTGAAATGATGAAGAAGGCGTTACCGACAGTCCCTGTTGTTATAGGCGGGCCTCATTTCACCGCTGTTCCGGAGCAGACGCTGCTGGATTATCCTGTTTTTGATTATGGCGTTTTTGGGGAGGGCGAGGCTACGCTGAAAGAATTGGTTGAAGCTCTTTCTGCCGGTAGAAGCCCGATGGAAATAGCTGGCGTGGTATTTCGGGAAAAAGGCAGGGTCATATTTTGCGCCTCGCGGCCGGTTATTAAAGATCTGGATTCCCTCCCCTTCCCGGCATGGGATCTTTTAGATGAATTCCCCGGTCATTATCATCCGGCGCTTTTCAAATATAAGAAACTCCCCTCAACTCATCTCATATCTGCGAGGGGTTGTCCTAATAAGTGTATTTTTTGTGATACCTCTGTATTCAGCCGGCAGATCCGTTTTCACAGTGCCGAATACGTATTGGAAATGATCGGTTGGTTAGTCAATAATTTTGGACTAAGGGAGATCATTTTTGAGGATGACCAGTTTCTTATAAAAAAGGGCCGGGTGGCAGAGATATGTGAAGGTTTGTTGAAGGCAAACTGGGGAATTTCCTGGTGTTGCAGCGGGAGGGTAAATAGTGTCAATGATATTGATTTGTTAAAGCTGATGAAACGGTCAGGCTGCTGGCAGGTCAGTTATGGAATTGAGTCAGGGAGCCAGGAGATTCTCGATTTTGCCAAAAAGGGCACTACGATCGCACAGATTGTAAATGCAGTACGTTTAACCAATGAAGCCGGAATTTTGAGTAAGGGTTATTTTATATTCGGGCTGCCTCGAGAAACCGAACAGAGCATGAGAAATACCATTAACTTCGCCAAAAGCATCCCTCTAAACGATATGAGTATCTTTACATTGACCCCATTCCCAGGCTCGGAGATGTTTGATATTGCAGAACAGCATGGCACGGTGGAAAAGGATTTTGAAAAGATGAATCTGCTTGATATAGTTTATGTGCCAAAAGGCTTGTCCAAAAAAAAGTTACTCCATTACCAGCAACGGTTCATGAAAGAATTTTATCTACGGCCGCGGATCTTTGGAAATTATCTCAGAAGATTGATAGCTAATCCATCCAATGCTTTCGTGATGTTTAAGGCCTTCTGTGGATTTTTGCAGTCTGTATATGGGAAAAGACCTCATTTTTAGGTGTAGGCTTTTGAATTACCTCACAAAGAATACTTGGAGTAACATCCAGGCATGTGATAATCCTGAAACAGTAGTTAGCTGCGAGTGTGAATAACCTTACAAATCTGCCAATGTCCCTATTGAAATTAGAATTTCATGGGGTAAAGACGAATGGAGAGGAGTAACCTGATATGAAATATAAACAGGACGTAGCGTTTATTAATAGGGATAGGGACCTGGCATATCTTGCAAATTTTATTGATAAGAGGCCCAATGAGATTCTTTTTCTGCACGGTCCTAAGTCGTCGGGAAAAACCACCTTGCTGTATAGATTTTTTGACAAAATCCAACGGGAACAAAAGCTGGATATAAAGTTTGTAAATCTGAGAGAGATCCTGGTTGCCGATTACAAGGATTTTCTAAAGGTGTTTTTTGGCATTGACTATGGTCAAAGCAAAGAGGATGTGAAGGAAATTAGAGAATATGATTTGAAGATATTCAAGGTAAAGGTTGAGGTGCTAAAAGGGCTGGATGCAGGTGAAATCGACCCGTTCTCTGTTATGAAACAGGAATTGCAAAAACTGAATAGTAAAAACATCAAACCGGTTATTATAATAGATGAGCTTCAATCTCTTAATCACATCTATATGAACGGTCAGCGAGAGCTTATAACAGAGCTTTTCAATTTCTTTGTGGCTATGACCAAGGAGAGCCATTTGGCCCATGTGATTATTTCATCTTCTGACGGATATTTTATTGATACGATTTATAAAGATAGCCGATTGAAGAAGACGTCAACATTTTTCAAGGTGGATTATTTGTTAAAAGAGGATGTTTATGAATGGCTCAGAAATCTTGAAGAATACAGCAAGATTAAGGATTACCGCCTCACTGATAATGATATTGAGAAGATATGGGATGTTGTTGGTGGAAGTATGTGGGAAATACAGAAGATACTTACCGATCTTTTTAATGAGGAGATAGATGTCGCGCTTGAGGAATATAAGAAACTGATGAGAGGGATCATTATTGAGTATGCCGGCATCAACAAAGAGAAAAGGGAATTGTTCAAGGTGATTGCGGCTAAAAATGCAGTGAACTTGAACGATTTTGAAGGAACAAGGGCATATGAGGACAATACCCTTGAAGATTATTTACACGATATGGTGATCAACAATATCCTTTACTATGATCCTACTGAAGCGGTTTTTTACCCACAAGGGAAGAGTATGGAATGGGGATTAGATCTCTATTCCAACAAATGATCTACACCTTATGGTCCGCAGATTACGCAGATTAACGCAGATTGATTGTCTCGCGCAGAGGCGCAAAGATAGAAGCTCGAAGCTGAAAGATAGAGACGTAAAACCTGGGATGAAAGAAGAAATGGCGGCCCCGGTTGAATCCGAAATATTCAAAGATTTTGTAGGCAAAACGAAATAAGGGTTGAGTTTTTTGAAGATATCGATTGTAACGCCATCGCTGAATCAAGGAAAATTCATTGAGAGAACTATTCTTAGTGTTTTGGGGCAGAAAGGTGAATTTGACCTGGAATATATTATTGTTGACGGAGGATCAGAAGACGATAGCCTCAGCATTATACGTAAATATGAAGATAGGTTGAGATGGGTTTCAGAGAAGGATAGAGGACAGTCGGATGCAATCAATAAGGGTTTTAATATGGGATCAGGGGATATTTTAGCATGGCTTAATTCAGATGATACCTATGAACCAGACGCTTTATCCGAGGTCGCGGATCAGTACAAGAAAACCAGATTTAACTGGTGCTTTGGAAACTGCAAAAACATCGATGAAGATGACAGTGAGATACGAAAGGCCATAACAAAATACAAGATTTTCGAGAGTAAACGTTATTCATACAGGCGCCTCCTCTCAAAAGATTTCATTTCACAGCCGGCTGTCTTTTTTACGCGAAATGTTTATCAAGAAGTCGGTCTTCTCGATCTCAACTGCCACTATTCAATGGATTATGATTATTGGCTGAGAATTGGGAAAAAATATTCACCCGTTTATATAAATGAGTTCTTGGCGAATTTCAGATGGCAGAGGGGTTCTAAAAACAGTGAAAACTTCAAAAAAGCCGCATTTGAGACATATCTTACTGCCAAGAGGCATGCAACTTCTAGAGATGTATACCCTGCTATATTCAGGCACTATCTTCATTATGTGATATTGACTTTGTCATATAAGTTTCTGTGAGTTAAAAAGGGTGTGGATTGCGTTAGTTTATTCCGGTATAACCCTGAGGGTTCTGTTGATTTGAATAAGCTTTTCTTTGGGTAATTTTTTGGCGTCTATCATTTTCGGTCGATCAGTTATTGTGATAACCACTTTTTCAGGAATTTCTTGATAGCCGATATCATCCCCCCTTCCAAAGTACGTATTTATATTAGTACCTAATCCACACGAGATCTATAAATCATAATACTATAAGTAGAGGCGTACCAGGGATTTTTTACTGCAGACTTAAAAGTTTTTGGTTCAGAAACAGGGATCGGAAACAGGCTTGCGAAGTAAGGAGCAGGTACGCCGGCATATGTCACCCATGTATCAGCACTATTCGGCTTCAGATATGATGAACTTTTCCCCAGTTCGTTTCCGTCTGTATTTCCCCCCAAGTAATTGACTCTCTCATTTGATATAAACGGTCTTGGCATAAGCGCCTTCGATCTCAAATCAGTCAACACTACAGCATTTTTGGGCAGTACTGTATCCAACCATTCCATATCTGCATACTGATAGGCATATTTAGACATGACTTGATGACGTAATGTAGCTGATAGTGCGCCCGGAAATAATGTAACAGCACTAAAAATGGCCACGATTGTAACGCCCGCCATCTGTATGAGCATCAGTTTGAAAAAAATAGGTTTGAATTTCCCAGAAGTTACCGTTCCGACTGCGGCGGCAATCCAGAGATAGGGTTCAAGATAAAAACGTGCCGTAACTTGCCCCAGCAGAAGCGTGAGGATGACAGATAGTAGCGCACATACAATGAAAATCCTCGAATCTCCGCGGACACTGGGGGCAGCGATAATAAGAAGGGTTCCCAAACCTAAAGTTCTGGTGACCGTACCAAGGGAATCAGGCAACATCAAACTCAGCGGGAATGCGAAAGAAGACTCGCTGTGAGTTTGCAAAATTGAGGCAAAATTAATGACAACTTCATCTCCATGAGGAAAAAATTTCTCCAGCAAAGGCGTAACAGGATCTCCATAAAACAGAAACTTTTGCAGATAGACTGGAAAGAGAAAAATAACGAACCCAGCCAACGCTATAGATGTAGCAGTCCAAAACCTGCCGTTCTGGTATGCGGCGATCATGCCCACGCCAATAACGATGCTTCCGGACAGGACAAATGAGTATTTGCACGACATGGCAAAACATACTCCCCCGAAAGCCAGAATCATCGTTACGGTGTCTATCAATCGAAAGCGCCGAATAATTAAAATCAAGGAAATCGTGGTGGCCGCGGCAGGAAGCATCTGCGGCTTCTGAACGGGGATAAGCTCAAGGATAACTGGGCAACCCACCACAATCATGGCCATCATAATACGGTCAAAATCGGTCTCACTCAAGGATGTCATTGCAATTAGTACCGCTATAAGACCAGAGAATTGCAAACATGCACCAAAAATATCTGTACCACCTGCCAAGCCAAGCATATTCAAAGACTCGCCGAGCCCCGTCAGCCTTGCGCACAGCCAGTCCGGTCGTGGATAGGCCTGATTATGGCGTAAAATATCCAACGGCACTCCCAAGTGATAATCCAACGAATCGGCATCAGTCGGAGGCCCCAAGGTTGCAAGACATAAAGCGGCGACAATGATACAAATCAGTAGTATGCCCACCTGCCCCCAGATAGTTTGCTCGTTATAAAGGTATTGAAAGCGCTGGACAAAAGAAGTTAAATGATTCCTCCTTAATTGTAATAACTCGATAATACCTAAACTTGCAAGCAACCATGCCATGATGCGTAGAGGCCAGAGATAAGCGAGTCCCCAGAAAGCCAGCAAATTTGACAGAAATGCAACCAGCCCCGTCACCAGAATAAATCCGGCGGCGGATTTAACGATGTCTGGTGATGAATTACGCAGGATCAAAGATAATCGATTTGCTGAATATTTCAGACCCAAGCACATTAATACTGCCATCAAAGCAGTTAAAGGGGCCGGCAAAAGGTAATCCTCAAGTTGTAAGAATGAAGTCATAGCGGCAATTTATCGCTTTTTCTACTCTAGTTCTGCTTATTTTGCTTAAGATCGTGTTTCTCGAGCCTCACCCCGTCTAAAGGTTGGCGTTCGGCAATGCAGATCAGAGAAATACCCGGAAGGGGCAGAATTTTTTCCATCAACCGCAGTACAGGGACGAGGGTGTCAAATATTTTCAACTGCCAGCGATCCATGGACTTCCTTTGCAGAAGACAGGAATTGAGCCACCATCCCCAGATGCCCATAAAATTGAAGCTCTTGAACCGGATGGGCATGAACTTGGCTTCTTGGAGCTTACCTGTCAACTCCTTGCGGGTGTAACGCCGCACATGCTCGGCATGCCGGTCATAGGAGCCGAAGAGCCACTTGTACTGGGGGACCAGCAACACCAATTTGCCCCCCGACGGCAGCAAGTGATGGATATTTTCCAGGGCTGCCACATCGTCCTCTATGTGCTCCAAGACGTTAAAGCAGACAACGGTGTCGCAGATGGCTTCGCCCAGCTTCTCGACATCCTCCCGGTGGCTGATGTCCAACTTGGCCAAATCGACAATGTCGTTGTCCCGGAAAGCCACTTCCAGAATTTCCATGTAAGTGGGATCCAGTTCTGTGACAATCAGCCTTTCCTTTTTGGGCAAAAGCCGGCTGACATTGCCAATGCCTGACCCCACCTCCAGGATGCGGTCCCCCAGGTAAGGCTCGATGCCTTTGACTATCCATTCGTTGAAGCGTCGGGCATGGGCCAGATTGTGCAGGATGGCCTGAGCGTAATGTTGGTCGAAGCAGTCGTCGACTAACCAGTACTTGAGAACTGTGTAGATGGCAGATACTCCGTCCTTCCAGCCGATTTTCTTGCCCTCGCTGTAACTCCGGCCGGCGTAGCTGATGGGCACCTCAAAGACCACGCAGTTGCGTTTGGCAATCTTGGCGGTGATCTCAGGTTCAATCCCGAAGCGGTTGGAGCGCAGGGGGATGGTCTTGAGCACATCGGCCCGAAAAGCCTTATAGCAGGTCTCCATATCGGTGAGGTCCAGGCCGGTGGTTATGTTGGACAGGATGGTAAGGAACTTGTTACCCACGGCATGGTGGTAATTGAAGACGCGGCGCATCGAGCAGGACACGAAGCGAGATCCATAGACCACATCCGCGTTGCCCTCCTTTATAGCCCGCAAAACGAGGTTGTAATCCTGTGGATCGTATTCCAGGTCCGCATCTTGGAAGATGACGCACTCCCCAGTCATCTCCTGAATAGCCCGACGGATAGCCGCCCCTTTTCCCTGGTTCTTCTCTTGGAAAAAGGCGCGGATCATGTCGGGATATCTCTCGGCCAGCTCTTGGATAAGTTTGCCCGTTCCGTCGGTGGAACCGTCGTCCACGATGATGATTTCCTTCTGCAGGTTATACGCCAGAGGCGCGGTGATAACCCGTTCCACACAGCGCCTCAAATAGGCCCGTTCGTTGTAGACCGGGATCAGGATGGAGAGCTTTCCTGGGCTGAATATTTTGTCATGTTTCATCGGTTCGTGCCTGTTTTCGTGTCGCCGCTAAGTTTTTTTTCGAACTGCCAGCTGCCAAACCGACTTTCTCCAACCAGTTTAAATCCCAAGAAAAACTCTGATCCCCCGGGAAATGGAAGAGAGGTCTTCGAGGCTGCGCACTTTTTTCAGACGTGAATAGATGTAGCTCGGTCTGAAAAAAAAGTGCCGATGTGACTTGCGGTAGTATTCCATGACCTTTACGGCCGAAACTGTGGGTAATTCCATCACCGGTCGAGAGAGGTCGTAATCTTCCCAGTTTTTGGTGAGAAGGTAATGGTTGTCATCGGCCCACTTGAACATTTCAGTGCCCGGATAAGGTGTGGTGATATTGAACAGAGCCAAATCCGGGTTCATACGGATGGCATAGCGGAGGTTTTCCTCCATGGTCACCTCAGTATCACCGGGATTGCCAAGCATAAATGCGGCCCTCACTTCCAGGCCGATCTCTTTCGTAGCCTGGATCACCTCGAGCGCAGCATCGGGGTTAACCTTTTTTTTGATATTTTTGAGAATCTCTCGATTGTAGGTTTCCACCCCGTACATCACCTGGTGACATCCTGTTTCCTTCATAAGGCGGAAGGTGTCAGCGTCAAAGGTGTCCACGCGACTGAAACAGCTCCAGGTGAGTTCCATGTGCTTCTCCTGAATGGCATGACAAAAGGCCTGTACTTCCCGCCGGTTTGCGGTAAACGTATCATCATAGAAACAAATTTCCTTGATGCCGTAGCGGTCTTGCAGAAGTTCAACTTCCTGGGACAGATTGAGTCCTGAACGGCAGCGCAGGCGGTTGCCGAAGATGCGGTAGCAGAAGGTGCAGCGCCCCGGGCACCCCCTGGTAGCCAAAACCGAAGTGGCAGGCAGACGCTTGGCAGCTCCGGCAGCCGGACGGTACCGGTGCATGGGCAGCAGATGGTAGGCCGGAAATGGCAAGGTGTCCAGGTCTCTGATCAATTTCCGGTCCGGGTTGTGGACCACTGCGCCGTCATAGCGATAAGAGATGCCGGCGATCTGACCCCAGGGTTTTTCCGCGGCAATTTCACGAATGGTCTCCTCTCCTTCACCCCGCACCACCAAGTCCACTGCGGACTCAGCCAGGGCCTCGGACGGCAGCACCGTTGGGTGAACCCCTCCCAGTACAACACACGAGGCAGGAAACTGGCATTTCAAACCTCTGGCAATGGTCAGGGCGTTGCCAATAAGAGGGGTTGTGGCGGTAATGCCCACCAAATTGAATGGCCCATGTTCTTTGGCCCATTGAGGGATGGAATCCACGTACAGGTGCTCGGCGTGGGCATCCAGAATTTTGACCTGGTGGCCATCCTTCTCCAGTACCGCCGCAAGCCATGCGATCCCCAAAGACGGCATGACACTGGCCACATTGCGCCAAAGATTCTTCCGGTTTCCGACAATCCAAGGTGGATTAATAAAAAGGACTCGCACCGAACTCCTCCGTTTTTGCCGATAATGAAGAGCATCTGGGGCAATGCTTCAGAACAATATTTCCTTTAGCTATCATAGCTCAGGGCTCATACGAACAAAAATCAGCGCACCATCAGCAGATCTGGTGGTATGATGAACCCCTCGAAGGGGGCATCGTTGTAGGAAAGTCCTTAAAAGGGCTGTTAACTACTTTTCTTATAACAACCTTTTGGTGAATTTGTCCACCTTGAAATGCTCTTTTTGTTGATTTATTTCAGATAATTAAGCTTTCATGGACGGAAACTAACTATATGACCGATAGTCCTGCTATAAAAAAACAGGCTGGTTAGGCCCGCAGACAAGAGTGCAATGATTATGATAAGAATGGCTGACTTAGTGCAATTCCTACGTGATCTTATCATAAAGGATATGCCAAATATTATCCCGATAGCGGGAAGGTACAAGATCCGGCTTTCTGGGTATAGGTAAAGGCTGGACCCAAATAGTAGGGTAAAAAGAAACAATAATTTCAAAGCATCAGGAAATTTTATTTTGTCGTAATATTTTGTAAGTATCAGAATTTGGAGAGCCACCAACAATAAGAATATTGGCAGGGAAGAAATCGAGAAATGGGAAATCCAATGACAAAAAAAAGGATGCTCAACCCAATTAGAAAATAAATGTCTATCATCGGCTATACCAGAGTTTCTTGTCATTTAAGGAGATGTAGGCCACATGTTTTTTCAGGTATTTAATGGTCCTGAAGGATTCTTTTATATACGCATTTTCAAAATAATTCAACAACATGACGCTTTAAATTTTATATGATGATTAAGCATCTTTCGTCCCAATAAAATGCCGAACAGGACGGGGTGGATTTGGTATTGACAAATGAAGGGTTGCATTCTAACTTGCTTCACGGCCTACCAGAAATAACTAACAAAACTCCTGCTTTGTTGTGGCGATGGCCAAGATTACCAGATTAAAGACGAAAAGTGAATTGGAGATCACAAATGATAGAATATGTTTATCATCAGGATCAGCTTCTTTCGATAATTATTCGCACAGAATTCGAAAAGGATGGCATTGAATTTTTTACGCCGGAGGGCTTTTCTCAGCAGCTTGGATATATGAAACGACCAAAAAAATATATAATTCCTCCGCACACGCACATGGCTGTCCCCAGGCAGGTAGAGTACACAAATGAAGTTCTGTTTATTAAGAGAGGCAAAGTTCGTGTAGACTTTTATGATGCGGACAAAAATTACCTTGAAAGCAGAATTATCAGACAAGGCGATGTGATTTTGCTGGCATATGGCGGTCATGGTCTTGAGATGTTAGAGGAGAGTGAAATTATTGAAGCCAAACAAGGGCCATATGCTGGGGTGGGAGCCGATAAGAGGCAATTTACGCCAGTTGATTCCAATAGATTGAAAAGCGTCAAAGACTGAAAAAGGGGATAGCATGATTCCGGTGAGTACTCCAGTAGTTTCGGGAAACGAAATCAAATACCTGCAAGAGTGTATTGAAACGAACTGGATTTCATCGGAAGGGCCTTTTGTGAAAAAATTGGAAGAGCAGTTTGCTGAACGTGTTGGAAAGAAACATGGTATAGCGGTTTGTAATGGTTCAGCGGCTCTGGAGGTTGCAGTAGCAGCTTTGGGAATTGGTCCAGGCGATGAAGTTATTTTACCAACGTTTACAATTATTTCGTGCGCTGCTGCGATTGTTAGAGCAGGCGCTGTTCCGGTTCTGGTGGACTGTGAGGCTAAAACGTGGAATATGAATGTGCAGCAGATTGAGTCAAAGATCACCTCAAAAACAAAAGCCATTATGGTGGTGCATATATATGGCCTGCCCGTAGATATGGACCCGGTTTTGGAATTGGGACAAAAATATGGCCTTAAAATTATCGAAGATGCTGCAGAAGGTCACGGACTGGAATACAAGAGCAAACCGTGTGGGAGTTTCGGGGATATCAGTACGTTCAGCTTTTATCCCAACAAGCTGATCACAACAGGGGAAGGCGGTATGGTTTTGACCGATAGTGACTATCTATCAGACCGTTGTCGGTCACTGCGCAATCTCTGCTTTCAGACTGATAAAAGGTTTATTCACGAGGAATTAGGGTGGAATTTCCGTATGAGTAACGTGCAGGCTGCGTTGGGAGTTGCTCAATTAGAACGTTTGGATGAATCTGTCTCTCAAAAAAGGAAGATAGGAAAACAATACACTGAACTTTTGAGTGGAATTCCAAATGTCCAGCTACCCAAGCCGAAAACGAGTTATGCTGAAAACATTTATTGGGTTTATGGAATTGTCATGGGTAGCAGGATAACGTTTGATGCCAAACACGCTATGGAGCAATTAACTCAGAGGGGAATTGGCACGCGACCGTTTTTTTGGCCGATACATGAGCAACCAGGGTTAAAAAAAATGGGCTTATTCAAAGGTGAGCAGCATCCGGTATCGGAAAAAATCGCCAGAAGAGGCTTTTATGTACCGAGTGGGCTAAATCTGAGTGACGACCAGTTGGAATACGTCGCGAGAGTTGTAAAGGAGGTGGTTTTATGAGTGCTTTTGGCAGTTATGCTCGGTACTATGATATCATTTATAGTAAGAAAGATTATGCTGGTGAAATAAGATATGTTCATAGCCTTATCCAACGATATTTTCCTAATTGCAAGTCTATCCTGGAGTTAGGGTGTGGGACTGGACGACATGCCGAGCTATTATGCAACTTAGGGTATGACGTTTGTGGGATTGATTCCAGTTCTGAAATGCTCAAGTTAGCAGACCGTCGAGCACGCGACCGTCATTTGCCTTCTACAGGGGAGCTTTCTTTCGTACATGGCGATATCCGTAATTTTCAGCTTGATAGGCGCTTTGACGTAGTGATAGGACTTTTTCATGTCATTAGCTACATGACTTGCAACGATGATTTAAGAGGAGTTCTGCGGTTGGTCAAGGAACACCTGAAGCCAGGAGGTGGGTTGATTTTTGACTGCTGGTATGGGCCAGGTGTCCTTAGCGACAGTCCAGTTGTCAAAGAACTCAACCTTGAAGAGCAGGACTTAGAGATAGTAAGAACTGCCAAACCGGTAATGCGTCCGAATGAAAATATTGTGGAAGTTAATTACCATATCGCGGTTCGCCGCAAACAAAGTGGAGAGGCCGAGGTAATTAAAGAGGTCCATAGAATGCGGTATCTATTTAAACCGGAATTGGAAATGTTTCTATCTGGAGCTGGAATGGATATCATTACGTTCGAGCAATGGAAAACAGGGAAAGAGCCGGGGCTCAATACCTGGAGTGTCTGTTTTGTAGGAAAGGCCCGATGAAAAGAATCGGTTTATTTCTAGGTACAACTCCTTCAATGGGGGGTGCGTTTCAGTATTCTCAACTTCTGCTTGAAGCTGTAGTTTCTCTTCCTGCCGAAGAGTTTGAAATTGTTGTCGCGTTCACTGATTCAGTATGGCACAGGAAACTGATGTATTCCAAGGTCAAACTACTGCGCATCGCTTATCCGAAATGGTCTTTTGGCCTTGGTGCAATTGTGACGCTGAGTGGCTTCCCACTCACACTTTGGCGAAGGATCAGCACATATCTTGATCCTGCAGCCAGGGTTTTGTTGGAAGAGCAGTGTGACCTTTGGGTCTTTACATCCTATAGTTTCGTTGCGTATCAAATGCCTGTGACAGCGGTCGGGGTAGTACATGACCTGATGCATCGTTATGAAAGACGTTTCCCTGAAGTGTCCTCTTTCGGAATATATGCTTGGAGGGAGAGAGTTTTCAAAAAGATGTGCAAATGGGCGTGCGGTATACTCGTCGATTCCAAACTTGGTAAATCTCAGCTTAATGAAAGCTATGAGGTGGACCTAAAGAGAGTTTACGTGTTGCCTTTTATCGCTCCGAAATATTTTTATTCAAAGCACGCTGTCAAAGGTTTACATAAGAAGCATAATCTCCCGCGTAAGTTCATTTTTTATCCAGCGCAATTCTGGGAGCACAAGAACCATATGGGATTGATCAAGGCAGTGGCAAAAGCCCGAACCCAATGCCCTGATATTCGTTTAGTTTTGGTTGGGTCAAAAAAACACCCTGGTTATAAGTCTGTGAATGCTTTAGTGAAGGAACTTGGGATTTCAGAAAATGTGATTTTTCCGGGATATGTCGATGAATATGATCTTGTTGAAATTTACAGACGGGCCCGGGCCCTTATTATGCCAACATTCTTTGGGCCAACCAATATTCCTGTATTGGAGGCATTTGCGGTTGGTTGTCCGGTAGCCGCGTCCGGTATTTACGGGATTCCGGAACAGGTGGGGTATGCTGGGCTGCTTTTCGATCCTAACTCCATCGAGGAAATAGCTATGATTGTTAGCCGGTTATGGACAGATGATATGCTCTGCGAAGCTTTGGCGAAGAAGGGCATAAAAAGAGCAGAACAGTGGGGTCAGCCTCAATTTAATGAACGGTTTAAGAATATTCTAGTCGAACTTTTGGCAAAAAATCAGAAAGATCAGATCTGTTGATGTGTTCGAGATATGCATGGTGCAAATGACAATTCGAGATCATTGGCAAGAAGCACAATAATAGGAAACACCCTCGCGCTCTTTCTAGGAAACGCAGCTGGAAATCTGTTTTCGTTCATCCTGATGGTATTTTTGGCCAGGTTCCTAGGGGATGTTGCTGTTGGGCAATATTCTTTTATCTTCGCCACTGGATTTCTGATAGTCTTGCTCGGGAACCCGGGGCTTGAGTACATCATTATCAAGGAAGTGCCGGCAAATGATAGATTGATTCTCACGTACGGGCCTAATATACTTTCCCTAAAAATAATTCTTGCTGTTTTTGCGGTTATAGTTACTGGTTTTATAGCCCTGAATATTAAGAAGGACCCAACTGTTATCTCCTGCCTTTTGATAGTCTCAATTATCTATGGTTTTGATGTTGTGGGAGCAGTATTCTCGAGTGTCTTACAGGCAAATGAGAGAATGGTCTTGATGTCTTTAGCTGAGGTGATCGAACGTGGGGTAGCCTTCATGCTTGGCATTATAGTCTTATATTATACTCGCTCATTACTGTATCTTGTGTTAGCTCTATTAGTTTCCCGGATACTCAGAGAGGGCCTTTATATAAGTTTTGCAAAAAAGTATTTCAATGCGAGGTTTGGGTTTGACCTACAATTATGGAAAAAACTTCTTGTAACATCGTTTCCGTTTAGTTTTAGCATAACGTTTCTCTATGTCTATTATAAAATAGACACAGTTATGCTTTCTTTGATGGTAAATGATCAAGTCACAGGATGGTATAATGCGGCCTATAGACTGGTCGATGTAGTGAATTATGTTCCCTTCCTGATTGTGACAGCCATATTGCCCTCTTTGGCACGATCTTCAAAGAAAGACAAGGACCTGTTGATAGACCTGTTTAATCGTTCATTGAGATATCTTATAATATTGGCTGCCCCAATCGGTTTGGGGACCTATTTATTGGCACCAAGAATCATTAAAGTCGTTTATGGAGAAGGATTTTCTAATGCGGTCATTGCATTAAAGATATTAATTTTGGCTGAAGTTTTTGTTTTTGTAAACTATCTGGGAGGACAGCTCCTGAACGTTATTGATAAACAGAAGGCTTACACAATGATAATAGGAGTAACGGCAGCCGTTAATATCTTATTAAATGTCATATTAATCCCTAAATACACATACATTGGCGCAAGTGTAGCAACCCTTCTATGTGAAGTGTTAGTGTTTATCTTAGTCTATCAT
>JACKQG010003493.1_pt1 | contig 19231 bp, 14 predicted proteins | sample 8237621 | NCBI WGS metagenome assembly JACKQG01 (sample SAMN15677084, study PRJNA649215) | marine metagenome | biome: marine; feature: Black Sea; material: saline water; isolation source: suspended particulate matter (SPM) from the Black Sea western gyre | collected 2013-06-09/2013-06-10 | depth... | reverse complement strand
AGTTACGCACAGAAGGCAAGTCCTTCCAGGCTATCGCCGACGAGCTTAACCGACAGGGGCACACCACCCGACGCGGGTCGGCTTGGAATCCAATGCAGGTCCGACGGGTGTTGAAACGTGCGGGCTAGGGGGCGAGGAATCCGCATTGGCCGGCTTGGCGAGTCGCCAGTTCTGCAGTGGGCACCGAGGTTTCGAGTGCAGCAGGCTCGACGGCGTGATGTGACCCGCACGCTTGGTGCGGGCGTTGATCTTTGACAATTAGACCTATGGCCCCCGGCGTCAGAGCGTAAGCGGCGGGCCGGGGGCGAATCAAGGAGATGATGCGGGCGTCGTGCGGGGCCTCCGTTCGTAAGTTCACCCGCGCGATGTCGGTGCTGCGGCGTGGGGGTCCGTGTGTGGCGACACGGCAAGTGGCGTCTTCTCCTCGCCAGCCCCCGCCCATGATTCACTGAGCGAGGGGTGGAGCAACCGGTGGCCGTGCGATATTCGCTTTTTGGACTGAACAATTCCGGCGGCCTGCTAGGCTGACGCCAAAGTCTCTGGTAGTCTTAGGGGCATGGCAACTCCGCTGTTGAGTGATTTCGTAGCATGCATTGCCACGATCATCGAATCACCCGCGGCCTGCATATCGGTATCCGCGAGGAGGGCACAACGGACCTATTCGAGACCGATGATATCGACGAGGCGATACGTTTAGCCAATGGAAGAACACACCGTAACCTACCAGGCATTCTTGTCGCATAACTCAGCGGATAAGCCAGCGGTTGAGGAACTGGCGCGTCGGTTGGAGCGGGCGGGGATCAGTACGTTCCTTGACAAGTGGCATCTTATTCCCGGCGAGTCATGGCAACCGGCTTTGGAGCAAGCACTGGACGAGTCTGAGACCTGCGTCGTATTCGTCGGACCGTCTGGCCTTGGGCCGTGGCAGAACGAAGAGATGCGGGTCGCGATATCGCGACGCGTATCAGACACATCCCGCTCATTTCGCGTTATCCCTGTCGTTCTTCCGGGTGCACGCCGGGAACATCGGAAACGACTGCCAGCATTTCTCGTCGCCGCAACATGGGTCGAGTTCGCTGAAAATCTCGACGAAGAAGAGGCGTTTCATCGGTTGGAATGCGGTATCCGTGGAATTGTACCTGGCCCCTCACCGAACGAAGTGCTATACCCGGGCGAATGTCCGTACCGCGGCCTTCGAGTCTTCGATGCCGAGCACGCACGATTCTTCTTCGGAAGGGAATCGCAAATCGATTGGATGAGCGAGCATCTCGTCGAAGGGTTCGGGACGCATCGCGACACTCGTTTTCTGGCCGTCATTGGCGCTTCGGGCAGCGGAAAATCGTCGTTGGTCCGCGCTGGTCTCATTCCGGCTTTGCGCGAGGGCCACACCAGGAATGGCAAATCAGTCCCCGGAAGCAGTGATTGGCCGATTGTGGTGCTCAAGCCCGGTCTGGAACCGCTCAAGGCACTGGCGGACGCATTGTGGAGCGACGCGACGGCACGCGACGTAATTGGAGACGCGCTCGATTATGCAGGTAGGCTCAAATCGGACGAACACCGGCTGCATGCGACTGTTGGCACAGTCCTTCACGGAAAGCCTAGTGGTCATCGATTCGTCATTGTAGTTGACCAATTCGAGGAACTTTTTACGTTATGTCCGTCAGACTCGGAACAAGAACGAATTCGCTTCATTGAAAACCTCTTGTATGCGTCCTCGGTCGTTGGCGGTAGAACGCTCGTGGTGATTACTATGCGAGCGGATTTCTATGGCAGGTGCACGAGATATGCGCGCCTGGCGCACGCATTGTCGGAGGACCAGGAACTTGTCTCCCCCCTCGGTCAAAACGAGCTCCGCTCCGCTATCGAGCAACCAGCTCGCTTGGTCGGCTGCGAATTTGAGAGCGGATTGGTGGAGAGAATCCTCCAGGATTTCACCGACGAAGCAAACGCTTTGCCGCTACTGCAACACACCCTCTTCGAACTATGGAAAGGTCGGCAGTCGCGCAAGTTGACGCACGCCGCATACGATGACATGGGCCGGCTGTCTGGGGCCCTCGACCGTTATGCTGAGCGTGTTTTCGGTGAATTCTCTGAGACCGAGCAGTCCCAATGCCGCAACATCTTCCTAAGGCTAATCCTCCCCGGCGACGAATTGGGCCCAGACACTAAGAAACGAGTCCGGTTGAATGAATTGCCTAAACGTGACGGACGGAACGACGCCGAAGGTGTCCTGAAGCGTTTGGCGGATTGCCGCCTGCTGTCCATGGATCGATCTGTCCATGGAGAGAGTGGTGTGACTGTTGAAATCGCGCACGAGGCGCTGATTCGCGGCTGGGCCCGGCTGGGCGAGTGGGTTGACACCCATCGTCAATCACTCCGGATTCACGGTCGTTTGACCGAGGCTGCTAGGGAATGGGACCGTAGCGGCCGCGATGAATCGTACCTCTATCGTGGCGCACTCCTCGAAGGAGTCAGAAACTGGCCGCTATCTCACCGGGGCGAACTCAACTCGACGGAAGCGAAGTTCCTAAATGCTTCGCTCGACCTGGAAAAGGAACGTGTCCTTCGGGAGCAAAAGGACCGGGCTAGGTCGAGTATCAGTCGTCTGCTGGGCGGCACCCTCTCTCTCGATGAGACGATGCCGCAGGTGCTCAACGCCTTGTTCGTCGTGTTTCCGCTGGCCGATCGAGGCTTCATTGTTCTGCAGGACATAGACGGAAAACTGGTGCCTATGTGTGTCAAGTCACGCACACAGAGCGAGGGCGACACCATTCGCATCAGCCGTACGATTGTCAAGGACGTTATGGAATCCAAGGAGGCGATTCTCTCGGCCGAAGCGACTAGGGACGACCGCTTGGACATGAGCCAAAGCAGCGCCGACCTCCGTATCCGTTCCATGATGTGTGCACCGCTCCTGGATTCCGAAGGGAACGCGCTGGGCGTGGTGGAGGTCGACACCCTCGATCAGCGCAAGCCGTTTTGCCAGGAAGATCTGGAACTCCTGGCTGACGTCGCCAGCCAGCTTGGCACTGCGATTCACAACGCTCAATTGCACGAAAACGCGCTCCGCCAGAACGAGATCAGACGGGACCTCGAGATCGCCCACGAGGTGCAGATAGGCTTCCTGCCGCAAAGTCGACCGGACATGAGCGGATACGAATTCTTCGACTACTACAGTCCGGCGGATCAGGTTGGAGGCGACTATTACGACTACATTCAACTGCCGGACGGTCGCATGGCCGTGATCGTGGCAGACGTGGTGGGGCACGGAATCGCGGCGGCGATGATGATGGTGAAATTGACCGCGGAGGCCAACTTCTGTCTGGTAACCGAGAATCATCCGGCGACGGCCATCACGAAGTTGAACGACCGCTTTAGCACGATATTGAACGATCGGTTTCTCACGTTTGTAATGGCTGTGATAGATCCGGCCGAGCACGAAGCGACGATTGTCAATGCCGGACATATGCCGCCGATTTGGCGGCGTGCCGACGGCGCAATTGAAGAGCCGGGTGTAGACGTTTCCGGAATGCCGATCGGTATTGTCGAGGGGATGGAGTACAAGCAGACTGTCGTCTCGCTCGCAGAGGGTGAATCGCTGACCATGTTCACGGATGGGCTCAACGATGCGATGGATGGGTCTGGCAGCTATTTCTCAATCGAGAGGATACGGGACCACGTCAGATCAGGCACTCAAGACCTGGAATCTGTGGGGCGGGCGATCGTCGACGACGTGCGGCAGTTTGTGGGTGAAGGTCCACAGGCGGACGATATGTGCCTCGTGATGCTTCGCCGCAAGTAGCCTTGTCGATAGCTAAGAAGATGGTTTCTTCCCCTCGAATGTTGCACTCCTGTTTTGGGTGGTATAATGCGGCCAACAAGTGCGCAGGGGTCTAACACTATGGAACCGCAACTCCAGGAATACCGTCAGCATCTCGTTTTGGCCGAACAGAAATCGCAAGAAACGTATGACAAGACCGTGCTGTCGTTATCTGGAGGTGCACTGGGTATTTCATTCGCCTTCGTCGACAAGTTCCTGACCGGCCAGACTGTCGTGCTCACGGGGTGCCTTGTGTCGGCGTGGGTGTGTTGGGGCCTCAGTGTAGCATTCGCGCTGGCTTCGCATTTCTGTAGCCAGCAAGCGCTCCGTCATGCGATCAAGCAGGTAGACAAGGGCGAGATCTACATTCGCGAACCCGGCGGCAAATTCTCTATCGCTACCAATGTCTGCAACGTCGCCGGCGGCGTCTTATTTCTCGTTGGGCTTATCCTCATGGTCTTCTTCGTTGGTGCCAACATAGGAGGTATCCGCAATGGCTGACAACGATTCACCGCAGACTCCACAACCACCTGCAAAACCAGACGGGGACAAGGGCTACACGCCTCCGCCCCCACCACCTGCGCCACCCGAGAAAATCGAAGAGGGTTACATCCCACCACCGCCACCGCCAGGAGAGCCCTCCAAAGACGATGGATAGTTATCCAGGCGCGGCCTGCACTTGGCTTTGTCTCGGACTGGTTGGCAACGCGCACATGCTGTGCTTGCCCTGGCAACTGGCTGCGACGGGGCCAAACGCGCGGGCGTAATTACGCCCGCAAGGCGCCCTGAGCGGACATAGAACGACATTGTGGGAAGAGGCTAGTAACGCGTTTGCGCTTTGTATTCGCTCGGTCTGCTGCGTTTTCGCGGGTCTCTCAGGATGGCGGGCTATATTTCCGGCAATTGGTACGGCTCGCGCCAGGATGCGTTCAGGAAACGATTCGCCTCCGGGCTGTTGGTGAACCGCTCCTGTTGTGCGTCCCACTGTAGCTTCTGGCCCGTTTCTCCGGTGACTTCGCTAACCCAGCGGGCGATGTTGGCCAAATGACAAATGGTGACCGAGCGGTGACCGACCTCGGCATGAGCCACCGGATCGCGGCGTTCCTTGATGCACTCCAACCAATTGCCAGCGTGGTCTTCGCTGCGGTAGAGTTGGACCTTGGGTTCCTTGAGCGGTTCGGCGGTTAGCTCGGCGGGGTCGGAAAGGAACCTGCCACGGGTAACGGCCATGCTCCCCTTCTCGCCGACGAAACGCACACCGCTATTGCCGGGGCCGCCGTCAAGCTCCATAACAATGTCGCCGGGGTATTTCATGCACACCTTTGGCGCTCTGGGGCCTCGGTGTCGTCCGCCGGGCGCCTCGGGAGTGCTTGTCATCGCCTTGAACGGCTCGCCCTCGGTCCAGACTTCCACCGGACCGCTTTCATCCATGCCAAGTCCCCACTGCGCCATGTCGAGCCCGTGGGCACCCCAATCGGTCATCTCGCCGCCCGAAAACGGCCGAATGGAAACCCAGCTTGGATTGCTGCTGTTATCCCAAATGACGAAATTGAACGGCGGCGGTTCGGCCGGCCCGCACCACATGTCCCAATCCAACCCTTCGGGGATATCCTGCTTGGGATACTTGGGCTCCATGGGACTGCAGTAGTTCGACGCGAGGACTCGTTTCACTTTGCCGATCGCACCGTTTCGCACGTGCATGCAGCCGGTGTACTCGTTCCGGCCTGACCGCTGCTGCGTTCCGGTCTGAAAAACACGTTTGTACTTGCGTACGGCCTCGACGACCTTCCGCCCTTCCGGAATCGTATAGGTCAGCGGCTTTTCGCAGTAGATGTCCTTGCCTGCCTGGGCGGCATGAATGCAGTTGAGCGCGTGCCAGCGATGCGGGGTCGCCACGACGACCGCGTCGATGTCGTTTCGTTCGAGGAGTTTGCGGTAGTCCTGATAAACATGCTGGGCTCCGGACGACTTGGCAAATTCGTGTGCGCGTGGCAGGTAGACATCGGCAGCGGCCGCATATTGCGCACGGGACGCGAAGCCCCGGCCCAATTGCCCCATCCCTCCGCGTTTGCCCACGCCAATCCCACCCAATACGACGCGATCGTTCGCGCCCAGCGCGCTAGAAGGAATGAAACAAGGCACCGCAACCGCCGCCAGACCCGTCGTGGCGCCTGCCTGCAAGAAACGGCGTCGGGTTAGTCTTTCGCTCATGCTACATCTCCTGGTTAGCGGACTGCTCTTGGGGGAATAGCCTCTGATTCTGACAAACGAAAACTTGTGTGCAAGTGATATTCATGGTCATGTGTCCGGGCTTCAAGAACAGCGGCCCTTCCTCACTCGTCTCCGACAGGGAAGGTCACGTTGCGTTCACCAACTGCGTTCTCCGTGGGGGTGGTGTCGGAACAACAGGAGTACATATGCTACAACTACTTTAACAATCAAGACTTGCGCTGTTTCTTCGCCTTCTGATGGATCCCTGGTGCTTTACATTATATGCGATGGAACGCATTTAGGTGTTGACAAAGTCAAGAGCGAGCCGATAATGACAGATGGACATTGCGCAGCTTCGTCAGATCGCCATTGGCAGAACCACGGCCGAAATCGACGTTTCGAAAGCCCGAAGCTGGGCGAAACTGCTTTCGACGGAAAGCGTGCTTGCATAAGAAGGACACGGCCATGCCACAACCTGAAAACGTCGACCCAAAGATCCTTGGGCAACGTTTGTCCGAGTGTCGCAAAGCTCGTGGCCTCACGCAGAAGGAGGTTGCGGATCACTTGGGAGTCAGCCGTCCGACTCTCATTGCCATCGAGAAGGGTACGCGTGCGCCAAAACCTGACGAGATTGTGCAGCTTGCCCGATGTTTCGGACGAAAAATCCACGACCTTGTGCGCCCCGGTGCGCCGATGGCTGACCTGCAACCGCACCTTCGGACCGCTGCGCAGAAGATGAGCGTGGACACTTCTGAGATGCTTCAAGGGATTGCGGATTTGCAGCAGTTTGCCGATGACTACTGCGAGCTTGAGAGAATCATGCAGGCGCCTATGACGCAGAACTACCCGCCCGAATTCCGAATAGGAGGCCGAGTTGCTGTAGCATCCGTTGCAGAGGATGCTGCACTTCAGGAACGACAGAGGCTTGGATTGGGTGACCAGCCATTACTGCGTCTTCGCAGCATTCTTGAGAATGACGTTGGTGCGAGAATCTATTACGGCAACTTGCCATCAGCAATTGCCGGGATGTTTGCCTTTGGCTCTGAGCTTGGCTGTTGCATCATGGTTAATTGGAAGCATCCGGCCGAACGTCGTCGCGCTTCCTTAGCTCACGAGTACGGGCACCTTTTTGTGGATCGTTACAAACCCGGAATCGACTATCTGGAAAGCAGGGGAAGGAAGCCGGCGAACGAGCGATTTGCCGAGGCTTTTGCCATGAGTTTCCTGATGCCCGCAAGCTCAATTCGTCGTCGGTTTAATGACATCGTTGCCGCAACGGAGGACTTCCAAATTGCTGATCTTTGCCGGTTGAGTCACATGTATTTCGTTTCAGTGGAGGCGATGGCGTATCGTCTGGAAGGGCTCGGGCTAATACCCAGAGGCACCAGAGATCACTTGAAGGAGTCGGGATTCCAGGTTCGCAAGGCATCGCAAATGCTTGATCTTCCTTCGAACCCTGAAACGAAAGACCGATTCCCGCAGCGATACGTGTTCCTGGCCATCAGTGCATTTGAGCAAGCGAGGATCTCGGAAGGCCAACTTGCTCGATTCTTGCAGTGCGACCCGGTGACCGCCCGATCTGTCGTTGCCGATGTTCTTACATCACAGGAAGTCTCCGCAGACGGTGAAGTTCAGTTCCGCCAACCGGTGGACTTCAGGCTCTCTTTATTGACGGATGTAGTCTAGTTCAGGGAAGAGGGAATGGCTGACGAGACTGTAGATGCCTGCTGCATAATCAACCTGTATTCGGCTTCTGACGACTTGTGTTCGCTTTTACAGGCGATGGCTAGTGTCTTTCACGTTCCACAGATTGTGGTCGAGGAATCTCTGTACGTTTGCAGACCAGACGAGGAAGATGAACGAAAGACAGTCAGGGAAGAAATCGACCTTTCACCAGCCGTGGAAGATAATCTTGTGCAAATCTGCGACTTGCAGAGTCCCGAGGAGAACGCCTTGTTCGTGCATTTTGCCGCAGACTTAGACGACGGTGAAGCAGCGTGTCTAGCGATTGCACAGGCCCGAGCATGGACAGTTGCCACGGATGATCGTAAGGCCCAACGATTGGCAGGTGAGTCGGGAATAGCCGTCGTGACCACGCCGGAACTGATGAAGCGCTGGGCCGATGCTGAGAGCGTGAGCGACGAAGAAGTTCGAACGGTGCTGCAAAGAATCCGCAACTTCGCGCGGTTTGTCCCCCGCCGAGGATCCGTGTTGCATGGATGGTGGATGAAAAAGCTGGAAGGGTGAGGGATGACAACTCCACCGGCTTCAATGCGAAGTCTTCCTTGGCCGGCCGCGGGACCGTAGCGTGGATTCGAGCCCCAACTGCTTGGGTGTCTCCTTTTCTGCACGACGGTTCAAGACGTGGAACACCATCCCGCCAGGAGCGACTCGGGCGGCTCGCGACCGTCACTCGATCCGATAGAGCGAGCCTTCCGTGCGGACGAAGATCGCCCCGTCGGCGAAAGCACACGAGGCCAGGATCGGCTCCGCCAGGTCAGTGGAGCCGAGTTGCCGATATTCGCGACTCGCGGCGATCACCGTACACACTCCTTGCTCGCTCTGCAGGTAGATCCGGCCGTCTGCATGCACCGGGGAAGCCGAGAAACTTCCTTCGAGGCGCTGACGCCAGTGGAGTGTGCCGGATGCGACATCGCGACAAGAGGCGATCCCATCGTTGCTGACCAGGAAGATGTCGTTCCCCACGATGAGCGGCGACGGGATCTGGGGCACGTGCCTGTCGGTCCGCCAAGCGACGTGCGAATCGGTCACGTCTCCCGAGCCCGTGGGCCGGATCGCCAGTAGTTCGGCCGGGCCGGGGTATCCGGTGCAGACGAACACCAGTCCGTGCGAGAAGACGGGACGCGGCACGATCGACCACTTGTTGGGATAACGGACCCTCCAAAGCTCTTCCCCGGACACCGGGTCGTAGCTGCAGACCATCTGGGCTGCCGGGCACACGAGTTGCCGTTTGCCTTCCACCTCGATCACCAGGGGCGTCGCGAACGACCATCTCGGCGACGCCATGGGGGGACGAGGGGTCCGCCACGCCACCGTTCCCGAATCGCGATCCAGGGCGACGACGAAGGGATCCTCAACCCCGTCGCAAAGGAACACAAGCCGCGAGCCCGCGAAGACGGGCGATCCACCCGCCCCGTGCTCCGAATTGTACCGCAGCCGATCGTTGGCCCAGACCCGCTTTCCGTCGCGATCGAGGCAGGCTGTTCCGTCGGGCCCGAAATGCACGAACACATGCTCACCGTCGGTAATCGGCGTTGGGCTGGCAAAGGAGTTCTTGGCGTTGATCTTCTCACCCGGTCTCATCTGTTTGACGAAGACTTCCACGTCCCAAAGGGTCTCGCCTTTGGCGGCATCCAGACACAGAGCCCGTAGCGACTGCCGCTTTGGCGGATCTTCCTCCGAGGGCACTGCCGTCGTCAAGAAAATGCGGCCGTCGTGGACGATCGGCGACGACCAGCCCTTGCCGGGAACGGGCACCTTCCATCGCACATCGGTTGCCAGGTCCCACTCGACCGGCGGCGCGGTGGACTGCGCGAGACCCTGACCGGTTGGGCCGCGGAACTGGGGCCAGTCCTCGGCCCGACCGGTGCCTGTGGCCACGACCAGCAGCATCCCAGCGGCCAGCCCGCGGCGGATGGCCACGCGGCATGGTAGGCCCACGGTTTCATGCGCACACATAGTCGCCTCTGCGTTTCTTTCCGCGCCCTGGTGGCTGACCGATATTGCCATTGTGACTTGGCGCAATTCGAAGGCCATGTTCGGATTGACGCTACTTGCTGAGATCTTTGATCCGGAAATTGCGGTACTCGTGGAATCCGTGTTCGGCCTGCAGGCCGAGACAGCCCCGCGTCAGGTTGCCCGTGCTGTTGGACCTGCTGACGAGTTCGCCATTCAGACGGACTTCCAGCCTTGATCCGACGAGTTTGATGTCATATTCGTTCCACTCACCGATGGGCTTGAGCGTCTTCTGTGTCAATTCGACATTCAACTCATGTTCGGCGCCGAAGATCTTCGCCATGCGGACAGTATTCTCGACCTGTACTTCGTACTTCCGGCTGGGCCAGGGCTTGCCTTCCGTATTGGATCGCAGGAAGACGCCGCCGTCCTGTTTGGGTTTCATGAAACGGAATTCAAGGCGAAGAACAAAATCGGAATACTCTTTGTCGCTGCGCAGCCAGCCAAGCCCGCCATTGAGCTTGAGCACGCCATCTTCCGCAACAAACTTCGCGTCATGCACAAGATGCCAGCCGTCGAGGGTCTTACCATCGAAAAGGCTGACGAAGCCCTCTTCAGCCTTTTCGCCGGCCACAGAAACGTACGGCGCGCTAAAAAGGCACGACGCGGCAATGGCAATCATGGTGTGGGTGACACTGCGGTTGTGGACCATGTCTTTCTCCTCTTTACGGGGCGATATCTAGATGAAACTCCGTTGTACGAGAACGAAGGTCTTAGGGAAGGCAGTATAACAACCGTGACTCTGATCAACAAAGTCTCCAGGGCAGTACGCGGCATGCCGACAGTCTCGCCAACGCGACCCAAATCGTCAATAATTTGACCTGCCCTGTCCCAAGCGTGTGAAGCGCGATGCCGATAATTGCGATGGGCTGCTGATGAAAACCTTTTGGGGAGTCGCGACCATGAGAACTATATTGACCTTCGTTCTTTTCTTCCTCACCACGAGCATCTATGGCCAGTCGGCACGGGAGATCGTGGCACGCTCGGGAATCCAGGGCGGGCTGGTCGTGCACCTGGGATCGGGCGGTGGTTCATTCACAACCGATCTCTGTGCGAATGACAGCTTTGTTGTTCACGGTCTCTGCGGAGATCGGCGCGAAACCGCCGAGGCTCGAGAGTTTATCAAACAGCAAAGCCTGTACGGCAGAGCGTCGGTCCAATACTGGAATAGGAACTATCTCCCCTATACGGACAACCTGGTCAACCTCCTTGTCGCCGAGGATCTTGGCGATGTTGCCATGCGAGAGGTGATACGCGTGCTGGCTCCGCATGGGGTGGCTTATGTCAAGTCGGGCGAGACTTGGAAGAAGACGACCAAACCGTGGCCCGCAGAGATTGACGAATGGACCCACTACCTGCACGGGCCGGACAACAACGCCGTTGCCCAGGACACAAGGGTCGGGCTTCCAAAGCATGTGCAATGGATCGGTTATCCGAAATTCGCTCGTAGTCACGAACAGTTGGCCAGCGTCAGTGCGATGGTCTCGGCGCAGGGACGGCTCTTTTGCATCATCGACGAGGGACTGACCGCCGATATCCGCATGCCGGCCAGATGGAGCCTGGTGGCCCGGGACGCTTTCAACGGCGTGGTCCTTTGGAAACGGAAGATCGTTTCATGGGCCGACCATCTGCACGGCTTTCGGTCGGGCCCACCCGACTTGCCCTTCCGTCTGGTTGCGGCCGGCGACCGTGTGTACGTTACCCTGGGGATCGACCAAGGAGTGTCGGCCTTGGACGCGGCAACCGGAAAGCTCCTGATGACTTACCAGGGGTCGGAGCACACGCGACAGATCATTCACACCGGCGAGCAACTGATCATGCTGGCCGGCAGCAGTCAGGTGGCAATTCACATGCATCGCGGAGAGAACGAATCCGCGCGACGGGTCGTCATGGCGGCGAATCCCGAAACGGGAGAGACGCTTTGGCGTAAGCGGGTCAGTATCGAGACATTGCTTCCGCTGGTGGTATCGAACGATGCTCTGCTGTACCAGACAAGTGACCAGCTTGTTTGCCTGAACGCGAAATCGGGCGAGGAGCGGTGGCGGAAAGCCCATCCAACGCATCTCGCCGCTCCCGGAAACCGCACGTGGCTTTGGGCGTCGGCCGTGTTGACCGCTCACGACGGCATCGTGTACGTGGCCGATTTCCGCAGGCTCTCGGCGTTTTCCATCGACGACGGCAAGGCCCTCTGGGAGTGTTCCAGCACGGCGGGATTCAATTCACCGCCCGTCGTCTTCGTGATCAACGACCTGGTCTGGCGTGGCTACACTCGCAGTCGAGGCAGTGCGGATTTCGGGCAAGGGCTGAATGCAAGAACCGGGCAGGTCGAAAGGATCATTGCCACAGACAAGGCGTGGGCCTACCCTACACTTGCCCATCATCGTTGCTATCGGTCAAAAGCCACCAGCCGGTTCATCCTGTCCGCCCGTTCGGGAACGGAGTTCATCGACGTCGACTCGGGCAAGATAAACCCAAACCACTGGGTCCGCGGCACCTGCCAGTATGGAGTTATGCCCGCGAATGGACTGTTGTATGCTCCGCCGCATTCATGCGCCTGCAACATCAAGACGATGGTCCGCGGCACGTACGCATTCGCATCGTCACCCGGCCAACCAACCTCCGTAGAAACAACAGACGCACGTCTCGAAAAAGGTCCCGCATTCGGTCCGGCTCTAGACTCTGGACTCTCAACTCTCGACTCCTCCGACTGGCCAACCTATCGACATGACAACGGGCGAAGCGGTCGAACCACCACCGGCGTGCCAAGCGAACTGAGTCAGACATGGAAGACAACAATCGGTGGTCGCCTCTCCAGCCCGGTTACCGCAGGCGGGAAACTCTTCGTAGCCGAGATTGATGCCCACACCGTACACGCTCTGGACGTGACCGACGGCGAATCGCTCTGGTCATATACGGCTGGCGGGCGCATCGACTCGCCGCCCACAATTCACCATGGCCTCGTCCTGTTCGGCTCGACCGACGGTTGGATCTACTGCCTCCGTGAGGCAGACGGAGCGTTGGTCTGGCGTTTTCGCGGCGCGCCCGAGGATCGCTTGATCGCTGTCCGAGGGCAACTCGAATCAGCCTGGTCTATCCACGGGAGCGTTTTGGTACACGGTGGTACGCTCGTCGTGACGGCAGGCCGTTCGTCATACCTGGACGGAGGGATCCATGTGTACCGGCTCGAACCGGAAACGGGCAGGTTACTCGCGGAAACCGTGATCCACAGCCTTGATCCTGAAACCGGGGACCAACCAGACGGCGGCGTTGATTTGCGCGGCGTATTAAACGATGTCCTGGCCGTGTCCGGGGATTCCGTCTACATGCGGCATTTGAAGATCGACTTCGAGACAGGTGATGATCTGCAAACCGGCCCGCCCCATTTGTTCGCACCCATGGGTTTTCTGGATGGTGCCTGGTGGCATCGCTCTTATTGGCTCTTCGGATCGGATCCGGTATGCATGCCTCCGACGAATGAATCCGGCTGGGCGATCTGGGCACGCATGGGAAACATGGTGCCGTCCGGCCGTATTCTCTCGCTGGGCGAGAAGATCGTGTACGGCTATGGCCGAGACAGGTATCCTGGTGGGCCATCGGGTCAGGTTCGCGGGGGTGAGCAGTATCACTTGTTCGCCGCCGAGAAGGAAGCCCTCGAGCCGCTGCCAAGCAATCGAGACAATCAGCACCTTCGCTACGGCGGATCAGGCCGAGCCCTTGGCCTGAAAGTAACCGAACGCGACAGACGCTTCGGCGAGCCCAGCCTGCACCGCAACATTTGGAGCCGGCAGGTCCCCATCTTTGCCCGGGCCCTTGTCTTAGCCGACAAAACGCTACTGCTGGCGGGCCCACCCGAGCCGGCCGAACTGAGAACCAGCGAACTCACACCTCCAAATCTTGACGAGGCAGAGGCCGCCTACCAGGGACAACGAGGGGCGGCGCTCTGTCTGGTCGATGCAACCGACGGAGCCTCGCTGGCCAAATACGAGTTGGAATCCTCGCCCGTCTTCGACGGAATGATTGCGGCCCAGGGCCGGATCTTCCTTTCATTGGAGAACGGTTCACTCGTCTGCTTCGGCGAGTAAGGCGGTCGAGCGAGAATGCCGAGACGGACGCCCTACACATCCTCCTCGATCACTGTGAAGCCGAGAAATGCGGCGATATCTCTGATCCGCTCTCGGAAATCGCCGAACGTGGCGCATCGGTGTACGCCGTACTTGTCCGGGTAGACGTAACGCAGCACTTTCTTGGCGTCAACTGACGCCACGATCTTGGTCCGTCACATCATTTCGTAAAAGTGATCTTTGTAGACCGCGAATTCCGAAAGCATAGGGATCGTGGTCCCCGTGTGTACGAGCACCTCCTTGCTCTGTACATCGACCTGCCACATGGTAACGGGCTCGTCGCCCGGATACAGAATCCAGGACGCCGCGCTGCCACCCGTTACCTTGCGCCCTCGTATGGGACGCTCGCGATGATCGACAAGGTTGTACGGGACCCTTCGATCGTCACCCCAAGGATTCCAGGGGCCCTCGCAATGTTGAACCACCGACGTGCCACAGTATGTGTCCACGGAGTAATCTCCCAGCATGCTGGGTACTCCATAGGCGTATTGCAGCAGCATCTCGGATAGCACGATATTCAGGTGCGACTGGCACTTTGCGACGACATTGTGCAGTTGGAATTCGGAGGTCGCCAGGGCCGGTGTCACATAATCCTCGCGGCGCGCCTTGTCCACGAGATACCGGATGTGGAACGCCATCGCACCGGCGGCGTGTTTTTCCATGAGCATCTTCATGGCCAGATACACTTTGGCGGATCGAACAACTTCGGACTCGATTGTCGTCATCACTTCCTTTGCGTCACGAATCCATCGCTGTGCGATTGCGTTGGCTTCCGGGCTCTCGTTGCGCCAGAGATTCTGGATGTCCTCGTCTTTGGCGACATCCTCGGTGCCGATTTTCGTCACCTTTACGCCAAATGTCTCCTCGATGGCGCCCAAGATCTTCTCGTTGTAGTCCGGAGGCATGTTCCTTCGGACGTCGCCGTAGGTGACGTTTACGTACGGCGAATCGGTCACTGTGAGGATGCGCTCGTTCTTCATGCGTTTGAGCGCCTTGATCAACTTGACCTTTGCCACCAGGTCCTGAAACATCCGTTCGGTCACTTTTGGATCCGCGCAGAATCGCCAGGGATCCAGGAACGCACCGGCGACCCGGTTCTCTTTGTACAGCGGATACGGAATGTTCATGAAGTCATTCACAACCGCCGCATTGATGGTCGGCAGGCCGCTTCGCAACAAGTCGTAGTCCCTGGGGCAGCCGCAGATGATGACGCCGTCATAGTTCTGTTGTTTCAGATCCTTGATCTCGTTCAGCACCGACTGCATGGTGGCGTCCCGAGTGAGATCCCTGACGACGAAATCCACGCCGTCGCACTCTTGTTGCAGCCGACGCGCAATGGCCTCGTTCGTGATCGGTTGGAGGTCCGTGTCGTCTTGAGACGGCGCCGTCCTGATGAAAACGGTATAGATTCTTGCAGGTTTGACATCCGGCGTGGCCGGACTCGTGAGCCCAGATGTCGTTGGCGTGCTGAGCGCGCAAGCGCCTAGCGCGCCGGACGTAGCTCTCAGAAACGTACGGCGTGTCACTTCGGACATGACTTTCTCCTCTGGTTGCTGTGAGTGAGAGATATCAGGTCGTTCTGGCAGTCGAAGATGCGGACAACGTCGCCCGTACCTCAGACGTTGGCGTTGAGGGCGTCCTCCTTAATGTATTGGCCGCCGGCTCTGGCTCACCTTGCGACCTGTCTCACCGCCAGCCGTTTTGGGCTTGGACCGTTTCGATTGCAGCGAGCATGTTTTCTAGCGGCACGTCGCCTTCCACGTCGTGTGCCGGGGCGAAGACGTAGGAGCCTTCTCGGCCCAGATCCAACAATCGCTGCGTCTCGTTGCGTACGTCGTCCACCGAGCCAAACGGTAGCGTTCGCTGAGTGGATAGGCCGCCGTGGAAGGCGAGCCGACCGCGGTACTGGGGCAAGAGCGTGTGAACGTCCATCACTTCGGGTTGGAAGGGATTGAAGCAGTTCACGCCGGCGTCAATCAGGTCGTCGAACAACTCGTCCACATCGCCGCACGAGTGGATCATCACGAATCGGCCGGCGTCACGCACCACGCCGTACATCCGCCGTAGCTCGGGCAGGATGAACTCGCGCCATGTCGCCGGTCCCATCTGTAGACCGTACTGCTGGCCCCAGTCGTCGCCGAAATACAGGGCGTCGATGTCGTACTGCAGGGCTTCCTGGATCTGCGCAAGGTTATAGTCGGTGATCGCCGCCAGCAAGTCGTGGACAAAGGCGGGATACTCGACGAAGTCCATCATTAGCCTTTCGAGGCCCCGCAGCGTCCACGCTCGTTCGTACAGCGAAAAGCCAATCTGGAAGACGCGGAAACGATCTGGGAATTTTTCGATCTTATCTGGGATGTCTGCAAAGAACCGCTTTTCGAGCGGATCGGGGAAGTTGTAACCGGCCAGCGTCGGTTCCGGCAGAACTTGACCCTCGACGTTGCCGATGTCCTTGTCGATGGTCCGGTCCCACACCACGCCAAAAATGTCACGCACGCGATCGTTGCCCAAATCCTCGAAGAAGCCAATGTCGCTGCCCAGTCGCAATAGGTGGTTTTCCAGTGGCCCTTCGATGTCCTGGCATCCATAGTGGTGCTGGAGCTTCTCCTTGGCCTCTTTGGTGAAGCCCATCGACCAAGGCACGTAGGGTGGCCGTTTGCCCTGAAGAGCCAAACGGACAACTTCGCGTTTTGTCATCACACCAGAGTTCCCCCTCTTGGACCGAACGTTTCACGACCATTCGGCGGTCTCATCACATCCTCGTTCCCAAGCTCTGCTTGGGAACGTTTGTCCCGGAAGCTCCGCTTCCAGACTGCGAAGCAGAGCTTCGTACTAAGTCGATTTTCAAGCAGAGCTTGGGATCCAGGAAACGGCCGTCGCCTCCGGCTCAGGGTTAAACGAGTTTGGCCCCATCCTCGTCACGCTTGTTCGACCCAAATCGGCGACGACCATGCGCGTTGCCCGTTGCGTTGGACCAAGCGGACGTAGTAGAAATCCGTGCCGTTCGGTCCCTGAACTGGTCCGTCGTCTTCGCAGGTCAAGTCTAACGTGAGTTGGTCGGTGTGCCAGCCTTGGTGGACTTTGAACTTTGCACAAGTCTTCATGTTGTGCCAGTAGGCCCCGTCGTTGGTCGTTGGGATGTTTTCCATGTATTTGATGGTTGAGGTACGAAGGATATCGCCTGGGGCTAGAGGCAGGTCTTGCTTGAGTTGATCGCAGGCGACTGCCAGTTGCAGCTTGTCGTGTTCCGAACATTCGACCTCGAAAGCCATCGCGTCGGCGTATCGCCGTGCCAAGCCGTCGTATCTCGCTTTCTCGGTCTTCCATGTCCATTGGCACTGCCGATCAGCAAGATCGGAAATACCGGTTCCCGCGCGGCCGGCCACATGTCCGCGGAAACAGGGTATCGCGTGCAGTATCCTGCCTCCGGTCAACGCGAGACTGGCCGCCCAGTCATGTTCGGCGCGTGCGTCCCAACCGCCTTCGACAAAGAAGCGGACACGCATTTTGCCAAGTGTTGGCCGGTCTACCATGGGCTGCGTGAATGTGTGAAAGATGGAATTGTTCTTGATGATCTCCACACGTTCCACCTTGTTCCATGCGACGGCGGACACGCGGAGGACTCTTTTGCCGGCGTCGCGAACGGTGCTGCCCATCGGATGCCCGTTGATCGAGAAGTCCAGCCGTATCCGATCGCCGGTTACTGCGTAGACGCGCCGGCGATAAAACGCCTCCCACAGAGACTCACGCGTCAGGTCCTTGGCGTAAGCCGCGACCAGTCCCAAGTCGTAGGCGCCGGGATGATCGCCGTGCGAATCGGTCGATGCGATGATGCCGAACTTGTGGCCGCGAGCTAGCCCGGCCTGGACGCAACCTTCCGCCCCGCCGGGCCCCATCCAGCTTCCGGTCGTCAACAGCGGCGTTATGCCCTCGGGCGTCTCGGATGATCCGTGCAGGGAGTAGATTTCTACGAACGGCGAAAGCCGTTCATCGTGAAAGGTCCAGTCTTTGCCGCAGATCCCGACCGGATAGCCGGGGTGATGAGGGATGACCAGAGCGTCGACATTCTTCAGCGACTCGTAAAGCTGCGGCAATGTCGATGGCATCCGGATGGGTTGATCGTAGTCGCGATAGTAGACGTTGTGGTGTCCGTAGCGGAAGTTCGTCCATTCGTAGCCGAGTAAGGGAACGAAACGGCCCGGATCTTCGTGCTCGCGGCACAATCGCTGGATGCGCTGCCAATCCTCGTTCAGCAGCCGCCGGCCGGTACCAAACTTGCGATAGTCCAGGCTGAAGACCTCTTTGTCAAAAGCGTGGTCGGTCATGGCCCAGAAATCCAAGTGGCTCTTGGCGATCTCGAAATGGTCTTCCGGCTGACCGTTGCCGTCGCTTAACGCCGTATGCGTGTGAAGATCGCCCCAGAACAGCCGCTCCGGTTTGCCGTCTTCTTCGCCCGCGGATAGTGACGAATTCGTCGAGATCGAAGAAGAAGCCGTCGCCGCCAACGCCGCAGTCTGCAGAAACCGCCGACGCGTGCAGGCACCATGACGTCCGTGGCCTGCGCTCGCAGTTGAAGAATTGAAATTACTCATCACACTGCCTCCTACCTTCGTTTCTACTTCCCGCCATATGGAGCAAATGAGAGGATCATGTTGGATTGCAGTATACGCCATCCGACCGTGTCGCCAAGTGTATCGTCAATACGGCCTCGCTGGGATGATTGACATCCGCGCAGTGATCGGCCGCCCTGGAGTCGTTGTGCGCGCAGCACCGCCTCGGCATCGGGGGGCAAACGGAATGCTCGTCGCGCCATATTCCCGCGTCAGAATGTTCGTGCCTCCTGCCTGTTGCCGAAGAGTTAGGCAGGAATATTCAAGGGCAGGAATATTTCTCGAGGAGTCTTCGCGGCAGATCGTCGCCGGCAATCGTCACCTTCGCGACTTGACCGTCATGCATCGCCGGCGTGAAGCCAGCGGCTTGACACGCGGGAACGGACAGCATTTCCAGGTCCGTCCCGCGAGTTGCCTACAGTGCGTGGTCCGGCGCTACTGGTATCGTCGGTTCTTGCGCAGGATCGTTACGTACAGGTCGTACTTCTTGTCCACGGTCGTCGGCGGGAGCTTCATCTCGAATTCGACGTTGCCCACGTCGATTCGCTTGATGTCGAACATCTCGCCGTGAGGGATCTCTTTCTCGACCTGTTCGTTTCGCTCGCCTTCCAGCTCCTTCAACACGACCTTTTCGATGGTCCATTCGCCGTCCACATGTTCTTTGATGGTCAGCGGCACGGTGATCGGATCGCCTTTCTCGGTCTTGAAGTTTT
>JACKQG010003492.1_pt1 | contig 19232 bp, 17 predicted proteins | sample 8237621 | NCBI WGS metagenome assembly JACKQG01 (sample SAMN15677084, study PRJNA649215) | marine metagenome | biome: marine; feature: Black Sea; material: saline water; isolation source: suspended particulate matter (SPM) from the Black Sea western gyre | collected 2013-06-09/2013-06-10 | depth... | reverse complement strand
TTCCGGCGGAGATCCCGGCAGCGCCCTCGCCGACCAGTGACGGGGTGTTGGGCATGGCCCTGACCACGACCACGCCATCGCCGAGCCCTTCTTCGAGGACTGCCAGGCGTATGCCGGCGGCTATGGACAGAACCCTTCGGACCCCGGACGCCGCCAGTGACCCACACACCGCGGAAACGATGTACGGCTTGACGGCGATCAGCGCATCGACTCCATTGATCGGGTCAGCGGCACAGACAAGCCCCGGTGTCGACGACTCCAGTTCGGCGCGACGACCTGCATCGGGTTCTACAACGTGGATCTCGCTGGCTGCGGCCCACCCGGATGCGACAAGGCCCCCCACGAGGGCCTCCCCCATCTGGCCACCACCTATCACCTGCAGGCGCACTGTCACGCTGCCGAACCTACCTGCTGACGGCAGGCTGGCCCCCGCCGGTTCGGGGAACGAGGGTACGGGTAAGGGTCGCGACGATGCTGACAACGAAGAGTGCCAGGCCCGAGAACACGAGCACGCTCCCGGTTGACCAGTAGCCGAGGGCCACGGTCACGCCGATGGGTCCGACCGTCTGACCGACGCGGACGGCACCCACCCATGCTGCCAGGATCGCTGCCCTGAGGTGCTCTGGTGCCTCGTCGGCGACAATGTCTTGCATCGTTGGAATCGTCAGCCCCTCGGCCAGGCCGTAGAGAGCCGCTGCCACGACGAGCACCCAGAGAGATGCCACGCCCATGATCACGAAGGTTCCTGCGAACACGAACATCCCCGCGTAGACCAACCACCCACCATGGACTCTGGCACGGGCCCTGGCGACCAGCAGCGAGGAAACGGTTGAGGAGAGTGCCGGAACTGCAGCGACGAGACCACGTTGGGTCGGGCCCAGGCCGAACTTCTGGTCCATGTGGATGGGCATGAGAGAGAGGAACAGGCCGAAGATGAGTAGAAAAACGCCGGCGCCCAGCACGATCACCGTGGCTGTGACGGGGCGGCGGATCTCCACAAGGGCCGCCCTGACCTGGTCGCCCACCTTCCCCGTCTGGACCGGCTGGTCGGCCACGAGGTGGAGCCCCACAAGGCCGGCCACCACGAGCGGTATCGCGTATGTGACGAACATCCAGCGCCAGCCGAACAGGTCCGTTACCGCTCCACCGAGTACCGGGTAGATAGCCACCGCGACAGTTATCACCGCCGAGTTCTGGCCGATCAGAGCAGCCCGGTCGAGGCCGTCCCAGTGGTCGACGATCAAGACGACGGCCAGGTTGATCAGGCCTGCGGCCCCCACGCCCTGGGCTATCCGCGCCGCCAACAACCACCCGAGGGTCGGGCTGAATCCGGCCGCCAGGCCGAACACACCGAAGATGATCAGACAGGGCAGGAGAATCCGACGCCGGCCATACCGGTCGGCCAGGAATCCGACTGCGGGTGCCACGATGATCCCCGGTATCGCCCCGGCAGCGACAACAAGTCCTGCTCGACCAACTGGATGGCCGAGGTCGCGCAGGATCTCAGGTGTCGAGCTGACGAGCACCGAGTTGCTGAGGAGTCCGCTTGCCGTGATGGCAAAGACGAGAAGCCTTGAGGGCCGCCTGTTGTTCACCGGTCCAAACTAGGCCTGCCTGCTGGATCGTCCGCAACCGTGGCGTGGGGCATCGGTCAGATGCCCGCCCAGGTACCACCGCTGACGGGGTGAGCCCGGCGGCCTGTCCACCGGTGAACTCACTTCCCCGATCGAACCCCGGTGGTCGGCCGCCGGGCCTGTTGATCAGAATAGATCGAAACTACATGAAATGCAACTACGATGACTCTCTGCCTGCTCGGCTGGCGAATCCGATACGCAGCGCCGGGTGAAAGCACCTTTCCACCGCCTCCCAGAGGGTTCCGAGCAGGCGATCCAACTCCGCTCCGTCAATCGTCTCGGCGGGCACCGCTCCGACCAGGTAGACCGCGTCTTCGTCGCCCAGGCAGAACGAGGTCCCCACCAACCGGCGATTCCGTTGCAGAAGGTGTTCGAAGAAGCGTTCATGGTTTTCTTCTGGGGCCGGCATCAGATAGGTCTCGTAGTGGAGCATGCGCTGGCGCAGCGTGAACCAGATCGTGAAGGTGTCTCTGGACTCCCCCAGCACCCGCACGTACCAACGGTGTTCACCTGTCGGGGCACCGGCGTCACGTTCGAACGCTGCCAGCAGCGATCCCTCGGCGAGGGTCCGGTCCAACCATTCGTCGATGAGGCTTCCGACGGCCTCGACCTCGCCGTCGCTCAGGGGTCGGTCGGTGGGTGACGCTCCACCCCGGGTCTCATCGGCATGGGACCCTGAAGCCAAGGGTCAGGTGCAGTCCACTAGGGAACGGGACGCCAGATCGTCGCAGATCCGGTGCAGCCGGGATGCCGTCGCCGACCAGGTGTAGGACCACGACCTCTCCGCAGCCGCTGCGGCCATCTCCGTTGCCGAGACCGGATCGTCGAGCAGGGCCGCTACATGGCCGGCGAAGTCCTGAGGATCACGGCCCTCCACCAGGAAGCCGGTACGACCATGATCCACGAGCGTTCGCAGGCCACCCACGGCTGCCGCAACTACCGGGATGCCGCAGGCCGCCGCCTCGAGGGCGACAAGGCCGAACGACTCGGAGCGGCTCGGCATGACCAGGACATCGGCGGCCCGGTACCAGGTGGAAAGGCTGTGGTGGGGCTGGGGCGGCACGAAGATGACGCGGTCGGTGAGTTCGAGATCCTCGACGAGGCTCCTCACCCTTCGCTCCTCGGCGGGTCCCTCCCTGCCGCTGGCACCACCGACCACGATCAGGCGTGCGTCGTCGCGATCCAACTCTGCGAGAGTCCGAATGGCCACGTCGACACCCTTGAGTGGCTGGATGCGCCCGACGAACAGGAGAACCGGTCCGGGGCCCAGACCAACGGCGTCGCGGGCACCCCCCTGGAATCCGGGGCTGAAGAAGGCGTGGTCCACACCCGGGGGCACGACCTCGATTCGTGACGGCTCGGCTCCGTAGAACTCAACCAGTTGACAGGCCTCCTCCTCACTGTTTGCGAGGATTACGTCGGAACAGGCGATGACCTCTGCCTCGGCGTCGAGGCGGCGCTGAGGTTCAGGGTCGCCGGTCTCGGCCTTTACCCGGGCGAGCGTGTGGAACACCGTTGTAAGGGGAAGCTCCAGCTCGTGCTTGAGTCGATGCCCGGCGACTCCGCTCAGCCAGTAGTTAGCCAGCAGCCCGTCGTAGCCGTTTCCATCCAGGTCAGCTGCGACGAGGCGCTCGGCAACCTGGTCGGCGAACTCGTCGACGATGCCGGGGAGGTCTTCCTTTGCCAGATCGAACCGACCCGCCTCGATGTGCACGACCCTGACACCGGGCTCCACCTCAACGGTCTCTGGTGGGGTCGGGTCGGACCGACGGACGAAGACCGTCGCCTCACCACCAGCCTGGGCCAGAGCGGAGACCAGCTCGCGCACGTAGACGTTCATGCCCCCTCCGTCACCCGAGCCGGGCTGAACGAGGGGGGAGGTGTGAAGCGAGAGAACCGCTATCCGACGCACGGGTCAGCCCCCCGAGACGGGTGGAAGAATGGCCACCTCGTCGAAGTCGGTGACCGGATCGCCTGCTGCCGCGGGTTCACCGTTCAACCAGATTCCACATGAACTGAGTTGCTCGGTGAAGGATTCGCCATAGAGGTGGCGTGCAGCGTCGACGACCTCGCCCACGGTGGAACCGGGCATTTCGGTCCGTCCCGTGCCGGCTGCCAACCTCACGGACGCAAACAGGCGCAGAACTGGCATCCGGTAAGTGTAGGGAGATCATTGCCAAGGTCCCGAAGCCGGGCCGGCAGGCAGGTACCGTCGACCCCGATGACCCACCTCCTGTTGGTACGCCACGGCCAGTCCGAATGGAATGCGGTGGGGCGCTGGCAGGGTCAGGCAGACCCGCCGCTGACGGATCTGGGCCGCAGCAATGTCGTCCTGGCGGGGCGCTCAAAGCTGCTCGGGGCCTTCGACGCCGTGGTGTCATCACCGCTTCAGCGGGCGGCCGACACGGCCACTGCCCTGGCTGATGCCATCGGCGTGGGGCCGGTGCTGACCGATGCCGACCTGATGGAACGCGATGCCGGCCCGTGGCAGGGCCACACCCGTGACGAGATCAACGAGGGTTGGCCGGGAATGCTCGACTCGGGCACACGACCCGAGGGATACGAACACGACAACACCCTTACAGCCAGGGTCATATCGGCGCTGTCGCGCATCGAGTCCCGAGCGGGTGACGGCACAGTCCTTGTTGTCACACACGCTGGCGTGATCTATGCGCTGGAGGGAGCCTGTGGCGAGCCGTGGAATCGCCTACCCAACCTCGGGGGACGCTGGCTGGAGTTCAGTGACGGGAACCTGTCACTGGGACCGCGGGTTGAACTCGTTGACGACGCCCCGGTTCCTGACCTCCTCTGAGGTCGGGTCAGGCGTCGGAGTCCCGGAGGCCGGTGAGCATCTCACCGGCCACGTCAGGGTCACCGGAGTCGACCTGGTCCATCGCCGACTCGATTACTGCCATGTCAGCCTCGAGTTGACTCAACTCGGCATCCTCTTCGGACGCCTCACCTGACGGTGTGTCGGAAGTCGGAGAAGGAACGGGGTCGTTGGTGGACGGGTCTGTCACGGCGGCGAGGGTACCGTCACCCGGTGTCCGCTCCGCTGATCCTGCTTCCGCCGTCAGAGGGCAAGGCCACCGGCGGCGATGGTGTTCCGTGGCGCGAGGCCGTGCAGTCATTTCCGGAGTTGACGGGTTCACGCGACGAGGTGATCGCCGCTCTGACCAGGGCGATGAAGGGTTCGGTTGAGGAAAGGTCGAAGATCCTCGGAGTGGGAGCCGCCCGAACTGCTGAGGCAACGACAGCCAACCTGGCTGTCGGGTCTTCATCAACCCTGCCGGCAATCGAGCGCTACACGGGTGTCCTCTACGACGCTCTGGGCTACACGTCGCTCTCGGCTGCGCTGCGACGCAGGGTCGACCGGCAGGTCGTGATCTTCTCGGGCCTCTGGGGTGTGCTCAGGCCAACGGACCAGATTCCCGACTACAAGCTAAAGATGGGTGCCTCGTTGCCGGGCTTTGGCAAGCCCGCCCGCTTCTGGAAACCAGTCATCACCGGACAGCTGGCTGGCACCGATGTGGTCTGGGACCTTCTTCCGAACGAACATTCGGCTGCGTGGGATCCGACCGTGGCAGGCCAACGGATCAGGGTCAGGTTCCTCGACGAGGTGGACAGGGGCGGGGAGCGACGACTAGTCGTGGTGTCTCACTGGAACAAGCTGCTGAAGGGATCCCTCGTCAGGTTCCTGGCTGAGAGCAGGGCGGACGACCCCGGACAGCTTGTGGACTTCGAGCACCCCGAGGGCTACTCCTTTGATCCCTCGCTGACCACCACATCGGGTGCGACCACCGATGTGGCACTGGTTGCACGGCGGTAGGAGCATGCACCTGTGTCGAGTACCGGCTCAGCCGCCCAGCACCCGATCCAGATAGTCGTTCGCGAAGCGGCCGGCCGGGTCCAGGCGCTTCCGTGCAGCCTGGAACCTGTACCACTGGGGGTAACGGCCACCCAGGACATCTGATGTCTGAAAGTGGAGCTTGCCCCAGTGGGGCCTACCGCCGTAGTCGTCCATGATGGCCTCGACGCCCCGGAAATAGTCCTCGTAGGGGGTACGCCTGAACACGTGCACGGCGATGTAGGCGGTGGCACGGCCGAACGAGGTGCTCAGCGGGATCTGATCGGGGCCGAGAATCCGGTACTCGATGGGGAAGCTGATGGGCCGCCCGAGATTCTCGACATGATCCATGACGCGGCGGAGTGCCTCGATTCCGTGCTCTGCCGGCACCCCGTACTCCATCTCGTAGAACCGGACGCGACGGGGGCTGGCGAACACCTCGTAGCTGGTTGTCAGGTACTCGGCCCTGTCACCTTCGGATGCCACGAGACCGTTCAGCCGCGGGATCAGCGACGGCGCCATCCGGCCAATGTGGTTGAAGGCACCGAAGACGGCGTTCTCCATGATCTCTTTGTTCTTGAAGCGCTTCCAGCGGCGGCGCAGTACGTGCCTGCGGTTACGTGGCGGAGGAGGCGCGTCGGTCGTGCGGGTGTTTCTCTTGCGCATTGCCAGACCCGTGTGGGGCATCCAGAAGAACTCGATGTGGTCGGTGGTCTCGGCCATCTCGTCGAACGAGTCGAGGACCTCGTTGACCGGCAGGACATCCTCGACGGCATGCAGGTTGAAGGCCGGTACGCACTGGAGGGTCACCTCGGTGACGATGCCGAGGGCGCCCAGCCCGACCCTCGCCACCTCGAGGAGGTCAGCGTCGTTGTCATCGTCGAGCACGACAACGGTTCCGTCGCCGGCCACGAGGCGCATACCGACGACGCCCGCGGCGATGCTAGAGAACCCCAGCCCGGTGCCGTGCGTGGAGGTTGAGATGGCACCGGCAACCGACTGGTAGGCGATGTCACCCAGGTTCGGCATCGCCAGCCCGACGGCATGGAGCTGGGGGTTCAGGTTGAAGAGCCTCGCTCCGGCCTCGACGGTGACCCGGCCGTTGTCGTGGTCGATCCCTACCACCGCACCCATGTCGTCGAGCGTGACGAGCACCTCGTCGGTTCTGGCAATCGCCGTGAAGGAGTGGCCTGCACCGACCACCTTCACCCTCTGGCCGGCCGCTGAGGCGGCCCTGACAAGCGCAACCACGTCGGCCTCGCTTCGGGGGCGTTCGACCCTGACCGGGGAGGCCTGCTGGTTGCCGGCCCAGTTCCGCCATGTGCCGTCGGAGCCGATGCCGCTCATTGGCTCACCATCCCCTCAGGTCCACCGGCCAGGTCTCAAGCACCTCGGCGTCGCCGCCCGACGTGATGTCGTCAACGAGGTGGATGTGTTCGTGCTTGGAGATGGTGGGGTCGATGTGGGCCGGGCGCAGGCCGACCCTGTCGCCCACAACCCAGTTACCGCCCACGATGGTGGTGTGCTCGTCGGCGCAGAAGAGCACCGTGCCGCCTCCCATGAGCCCGGGTGGCCCGCTGTCCATTGCCAGTGCCTTCAGCCCGGCATCGAGCACGGCGTGCCCACCGGCCCCCACGGAGACAACCGTGCCGGACACGATGAGGCCCTCCTCGAAGGGCAGTTCCAGGCGTGCGTAGTCTCTGTCCATCAGGATGTACGAGCCGGCCTGAAGTTCGGTGACCGTGTCGTTGCAGTCAAAAGAGCCGGTCCCGCCGCCGGAAACCACGTCGCCACCGACCTCGTCAGCGGCACGGGCCAGGATCGCCATCGACCTGGCCACCCCCTCTTCGCGGGTGTCCCTGTCGACCTCGTGCATCATGTGGCCTTCGTAGCCCATGACGCCGCGGACGTGCAGTCCCGCCGAGCGGGCGGTGTCGGCAACTGAGCCGGCCTCACCGGGCTGACATCCGCACCGGGGCATTCCGACGTCGACGTCAACCAACACCTCGGTGATTCCGGCAGCCGAGGCGGCGGCGATCGTCTCGCTGGAGTCGACAGCGACCGTGATCCGGGCCATGCCGTTTCCAGCCAGGTCAGCGAGTGCCGCCAGCCGACGCACGTCGAGCACCTCGTTTGCCAACAGCAGATCTGCTCCAATCCCGGCTGAGACCATGCCCTCGACCTCCCGGGTCGTTGCACAGCAGAAGGCGTGATGGCCGGCCCCCTCCAGCACCGCTGCCAGAGACGTGCACTTGAAAGCCTTCACGTGAGGTCGCAGCGCCGGGCCTGGGCGTGCTGCTGCCATGGTCGCCACGTTGCGCTCCAGCACGCCGGCGTCGGCCAGCAGAGCCGGGGTAGCCAGGTCACCGACCTTCACCGACTCGTCCTCACCCGTCGCATCCGATCATCGCTTCTCCGCTCGTCACTGGAGGCCCAGCGTCCTCTCACGCGCCCACCGTTGCACACCGAACGGGACCACCCCGCGGGCAGCCCACCGGATCTTGGCATCCCTGCCGACCGGCCGCCGGGTCGGCAGCCAGCGGGAATCGAAGGCACCAGCCACCACCCGTGCAACATCCGAGCGGTCGCCTGCCCGTTCCAGTTGACGCCGTTCCGCCTCGGCCATGGCCTCGTTCACCAGGTGGTACGGCCCGTCATCGGAGCCGAATACGGTGCCGGGACGGTTCAGCTCGGTGCGAAACGCCCCCGGTTCCACGAGCAGGAGGCCGATGCCGTGAGGCGCCGTCTCATAGGCCAGCGACTCGGCCCAGCCCTCAACGGCCCACTTGGTGGCTGCGTATGCAGACCACGTCGGCTCACCGACCAGGGCCGAGGAACTTGAGAGGAACACGATGCGCCCACCGTGGGCCCGCATTCGGGGCAGGGCTGCCCGGGTTACGGCCAGGGTCCCGAACAGGTTGACCTCGATCATGTGGTCGACCTCGCTGGACGGGGTCTCCTCGAATGCCCCCACGGCGCGCACCCCGGCGTTGTTGACCACCCCGATGAGGCGTCCCTTCTCGCCGGCCAGCTCCTCCCACCGGTCAACCCGGGTGAACACGTCATAGACCGAACCGGGGTCGGTGACATCCATCGCCAGGATCTCAACACGTTCCGCGAGGTCACCTGTGGCGAGGGCCGCGTCGAGTGCTCCGCGACGGGATATGTCGCGCATCGTCGCCGCAACCCGGCGGCCCCGACGGGCCAACTCGACAACAATGTCAAGGCCGAACCCGGTGGAACAACCGGTAACCATGATCACGCCGTCGGCGTGGCGAGTGGAGGGGCGCCCCGGCTCGAGGCCCATGGCCCGGGTAGCGGCAGTGCGCGCGAAGCCCGCCGGAATCACTCCACGGGCGGCACAGCGCATGTGCGCAGCCATACCCACCGGTTGACGCAGGCGGCGGCGGCCCTCGACTGCTGCGACGACAGAGTCTGCGACCGTTATCGGGTCGAGCCCCCGACCTCCTCGTGCCACCTTGCCGATCAGGGGTCCGTAGGCACCGTCCGGGTCTCCGTAGACGGGCATGCCGGAATCGGTGTCGACGTTCTCTGCCACCGGTTCCACGAGCACGACGCCGATTCCGAGAGGCCGGAGTTCGTGGGCTATCGCCTCGGTCCAGCCTTCGAGACCCCATCTGGAGCCGCAGTAACCGGCCAGGCCCGGAACAGACGAGAGACCGGCCGCCGAGGAGAGGTTCACCAGCCGTGATCCGCCCACGGCACGCAGGCCCGGCAGCGCAGCACGGGTGACGTTCATGGCACCAACCATGTTCACCTCGATCTGTTGGCGGATGACCCTCTCGGGGGTCTCCTCGAAGGGTCCACCAACTCTGGTTCCGGCGCAGTTGACCAGCGCGTCAAGGCGACCGCTGAAGGCTGAGAGCACCTGGGCAACCGCTGAGTCCACCTGGCCACGGTCGGTGACGTCGGCCATGAGGGTCTGGATGCCAGAGGCGACCCCGGCGAACTCCGCAGTTCCGATGAGGCCGGCGTCGTCAGCGCTGTCGATTCCGACGACCCTCCAGTTGCGCGACGCCAGCTCGACAGCTACAGCCAACCCGATACCGCTGGAGCTCCCGGTGACGATGGCTGTGCGCATGCCGCCGAGGTTAGGAGAAACCAGCTAGGTGGCGATGTTGGCCACGACCGTCGACTACGGGCTCAGATCTTGCGGACCAGGTCTCCCCTGGTGATGGTGCCGGGCTGGACCACCCGGGCGTTGATGCCACGCAGGTTCAACTCGCCGCCAACCTCGGAGTTGATGAACCGGAGTGCGTCGCCCCCGAACCTCTGGCTGAACTTGCGGCAACCCGTGTGGGGTTGATCGGTCACCTCGATGATGGCCGAACCGATTGCAAGGCGTGTCCATGCGGGAAGGTTTGCCTCGGTGAGGTCCATGTCTATGACCAACTGGTCGCCAGCCAGGGGCCGGCGTTCCGGGTCGGGACACACCAAGGCGAGGAGGCGGCTGTTGATGATGTTGAGCTGCATGTCTGAGTGGGGCCCACCGTTGTCGGTCCTCTTGCTTGGGCGCTGGTTCCAGTTGTCGCCGACCAGCCCCTCGTCGACGGACAACTCGCCGACCTCGAGCACCTCTCGCTCATCCTCGGCGGGCCGCCGCACGATCAACTCGAGCGTGCCGTTGTCGCGGGGTGAGAGCCGGACCTCGTCGAGGCCGGCCTCCAGCTCTTCAATCGTCGGCTTCTCCATCGAGCCATTCTGCCCGAAAGAGGTTGCTCAGACGATGTCACGCGGCATGAAGCTCATCTTGTCCATGGCGTGCTTGTAGGGGCTCTCTCCGATTCTGGTGATGGTCGCCTTGCCCAACTTGAACCGGTAGCGGTTGGTGATCGGGTCCGGAACCCGGTGCACGAGGCTGTTGGCCGGGCTCCCCGGATGCAGGAAGTTGGTGAACAACAGGCCGGGCCTGACCGAATCCAGAACTATCGCGACCGCCTCGGCCTCACCCCGCCCGATCCTGATGCGGCCGTTCTCCAGCATCCAGGTGAACGAGAGCTCCTCGGCCTTGACCCGGTTGAAGCCGCCAACCTGGATGAGCACATCGTCGTTGACCAGGCGCACCATGTCACCGCTCTCTATTCCATTTGCGGCTGCGTCGTCCGGGTGGATCTCGACGAAGGTATCGGGCCAGCGCTGCACGATGTAGGGCTTCCTGACATCGTCGAACGCCGACTGCCAGACCTCGTTGATGCGGCCGTTGGTTACCCAGTACTCGCCCTTTTCGGGGTCAGGGGTGATCCGCTCATAGAAGTCCGAGAAGAGTGCCCACGGGGACTTGATAAACAACGCCTTGCCGCTGTGGGACTTGAAGTTTGTCAACCACTTGGGGTGCAGGGTCGGCCCCTCGGGGTCACCCAGTTCCAGGGTTGAATCGTGGAGGCGCTTGGTGCCGACCAGCTCACCGTCCTCGTACCGGATCGGACACTGAATGCCGGTGGTTCCGAGGTCCCTCAGGGCCTCATGACCAGCCTGTCCGTCCCTACGTGCCTTCCAGACCAGGGCGTTGTAGTCGAGCACTCCACCCCGGCTGGAGCGTGCAGCCTCCTCGAAGACGTCGTTGTCGGTCTCCCAGTCGAAACCCTCGTAACCCATTTCGCGGGCGAACCGTGCGACCGCCCACCAATCGGGCTTGGACTCACCCGGCGGATCGTAGAACTTCGAGTACAGGCGTAGCCGCCGCTCGCCGTTGCAGCGTGCCGCATCGTGTTCGCCCCAGGCGGCAGCCGGAAGGACGATGTCGGCAAACTCGGTCCCGACTGGTGCCACCGGGTAGATGTCGGAGTCCACGATGACCATGCCACCGCTGTCGACACGCCTGATCAGTGCATCGGCTATCGATTGACGGTCCAGGGCCTGAACCTGGTTCGGATTGCCAACCGTCATCTCCCTGATTCGCGACGCCAACTCCTGGCTGGCTGCCATCGCACCTGTCCAGGTGGTCCCGATGACCCAGGCAAAACGAACCTTTCCGGCTTCTACCCACCTGTCCAGGTCCATCTCCACCTTGCGTCGACCGGGAAGTTTCTCGGGTGACTTGTCCCGTGGGTACGAGGCCGCTCCAATCCAGCCCCTCTGGTGTCCACCCATGCGGGAGATAAAGCGGCCGGGCCTGTTGCCTGCCCCGGCTAGAAGCCCCATTGCCGAGAAGCTGGCGGTGTTCAGGTAGTTGTTGCTCCAGTAGTTGCCCTTTTCAAGGCCGAACGACGCCTTCGGACGGGGTCCGCCGCCGCCGGTGATCATTTCCGCTGCCTGCTCGATCTTCTCGGCTGGCACACCTGTCCCCTTCGCTGCGTAGGAGAGGTCGGACTCGTCCTGATCCAGGAGCCACTGCTTGTAGTCGTCGAACGACTCGGCTCCGATCTTTCCCCAGGTGGTGCGCCACTGCCAGGGCGTGTTTCGGGTGCCACGGCCCATACCGGCGCCGATCTCCCACGATGACGCCATCCACTTCTCTATGAACTCGGTGTCCTCCCAGCCGTTCTCCACGATGATCCTGCTGATTGCCAGATGGAGCAGAGCGTCGGTGCCGGGAGTTACCTGCAGGAACAAGCCGCCGCGTGCCTCGGCGTAGGCCACGCCGGCGCTGCGTCGTGGAAGCACCATTATCAGCTTCGCCCCACCGGCCATGATCCACTGCGTGAACAGGATTGTCTTGGTCTCGAACGGGTCGGCGCCTGACAGGAACAGCACCTCAGCCGAACGCCAGTCCTCATAGCTGGTGTTGAAGGTGATGAGGCCGGCGTCGTCGACCCCGGCGGTGTCCGCACCCGCCCCGGGCTTGTCATGGGGCGAGTAGGCAGGGGTCTTCACGGCGCCGAAAGCCAGCTTGGAGATTGCGTACGTGTTCTCAAAGAACTCGTAGGAGAAGGTCTTCATTGCCCAGGCCGACTCCCCGAACCGGTCGATCACATGACGCGACACGTCGGCCATTGCGCCGATTGCCGTGTCCCAGTCGACCTCGGTGAGCTTTCCGTTCACGCGGACCATGGGGCTTGTGAGGCGATCCCGTGTCGGGCCTTCACTGTTGTGGCACTTGAGCGCCAACGTGCCCCCGCGGATCGAGTGGTTGCCGCCTGTGTTGACCACCTTGGCATCAAAGTCGGGAAGCACTGCGACGTTGTGGTCGACACCGTCGACCTTGACCACATTGAGTTGGTTGGGGCTCACCCAGGGACGCAGAATGCCGCCCGGGAAGTCAGAGCCGAGGGCATTGTCTGTGGGGGTTCCGTCCCTGCCAATGGGCCACGTGTACACCTTGTAGCCGCAGCCCACGATGCAGTAATCACATGCTGTGGTGTGGACGTTTGCGTCTGCCGGAGGCAGCAGCACCTTGTCGGATGGAACGTAGCTTTCGGTCATTGGTCAGGCTCCCTTGCCGGCCGGATCGACCCGGTTGTCCTGGTAGCCGAAGATGAGGCCCATGACCCCGGTGGCGATGATGTCATCGCCCTCGGCCTCTAGCAGGATCTGCGGCAGACCCTGGGTCGCGTGTCCGCTCACGACCATGCCGTGGCGGGTCAGGTCGAAGGTGGTCCAGTGCAGAGGACAGGGCCCGGCGGTTCCGGGATCTGAGCGGAAGGTGCCGGCCAGCGGGCCACCCTGATGTGTGCACCAGGAGTTGAACGCCACAATGTCGTCATCAGGTCCGATTCCTCCACCGGCCTCATGGCCCAACTTGATGAGGATGTTCTCAGCCTGGATGTCATCCCACGGGTACTTGAAGGCCACGGGTTCTCCGGTGCGGAGCGTTGACAGGCGTCCGATCCGTTGACGCGGGTAGTTGGCGACCTCGGCCCTCACGGTGGTGATTCCCCCGCCGGGCAGGCGCACCGGAATCGTCACGTAGGCAACGGCGGCAGCACCGGAGATGAGGAAGGCCCTGCGGCTGACCAGCCAGTTCGGATCGGTAGCGCCACAGGCAGGGTCCGAGGTCCCATGGTCGCTTTCCACGCGGAGTCCATCATCGACAGGTCGCTTTGGTTCGGGCACCGTCAACGCTCCTCTCCCGGCAGGGTTCCGTCGCGGTAGGGCGGCAACTCAGGGGCTGTATCGGTGACGGGGTCGCCACATAGGCCCTCTGCCAGAAATGCCACGATCTGGTCGACCTCAGGCTGGGTCAGACCCAGGGGTCGCATCAGGGGATCCACGTTCTCGACTCCGTCGCCGGGAATGCCGTTGTTGTAGAACTCCACGACCTGATCAAGGGTGGAGAAGATCCCGTTGTGCATATAGGGCTTCGTGTAACAGACGTCTCGTAGACCTGGGGTGCGGAACTTCCCCTTGTCGACCTGGTTGTGGGTCACGTAGTAGCGACCCAGGTCCTGGTCTGTGGTCCGGTACACGTCCTCTGTGGCGCCCTTGGCCCACTGCTCGTACCTGAACGTGATCTGGCGCAGTGGGCTGGTGAGAAACTCGTCGTTTTGTGGAACCCCCAGGGCGTGGAAGCCGTTGTCGCTCAGCAACGCACCGTCATGGCAGCTGACGCAGCCTGCCTTTCCGGTGAACAGGGACAGGCCTGCCGCGGCCTGATCGCCGAGGGCGGTCTGGTCGCCTGCCAGATAGGAGTCGAACGGCACGTTGCGGCTGACGAGCGTCCGTTGGTAGGTGGCGACGGCCCGTAGGGCGTCGTCCCAGAGGGGCGTGTCAGTCCCGAAGATGTCGGCAAAGCGCTCCACGTAGTCGGGAATCTCGGCGAGGCGTTCCTCGCCGAGGGCCTTGTCCAGGTTGCCTGCCACCGCGCCACCCCAGGCACCTGAGTTCTGGGATTCGAGGCTCTTCTTGGAACCTTCCCAGTTGTAGGAGGTGGCGTAGGCGATGTTGACGACCGAGCCGACGTTTCGCCAGTGGCTGGTTCCGGGCGGACCAAATGAGATGGCTGTGTCCACGGACCAGCCCTGGTCTGAGGGATGACAGCTGTTGCAGCTCATCGATCCGTCGCCACTCATCCGCGGGTCAAAGAAGAGGAGCCTTCCCAGCTCGACCTTCTCGGGCGTGATGGGGTTGTCGATCGGTGTGGGAATAGCACCAAGTTGTGCGAGGGGGGTGAACCCGAGGTCCTGAGCCTCCATCTGGGCTGTGGTGTCATCGACCCCGGAGCCGTCATCAAAGAAGAACGGTGCCACCGGAACGAACACTGCAAATGTCACCAGAACCGCGGCCAGCACAGCTGCGAATAGGTACAACACGCTCCTATGTGGCGCGGCCTTGTTTCCGTCGGTCATGTCAGCCGGCCCCCAGAGCGTTGATTCCGTAGGGCGGGAGCTGGGGCGCCTCAACCTCGGGAAGATCGCTGCCTAGTGCCTGAAGGAAGGCCACGAGCTGCTCCTGTTCCGTGGCGTTTAGGCCGAGCGCTGGCAGGCCGGCTGTCTGCCCTGACCCGCCTCCGTCGTTGTAGAAGGACACCACCTCGGCCAGCGTGGCCAGGCTTCCGTCGTGCATGTATGGGTCGGTCGAGTCGACCTCGCGTAGGCCGGGCACCCGGAATGAACCCCAGTCGGCATCATCGAATGTGAGCGCATAGAGGCCCACATCGGTGTCGAGGTTCCGGTAGTTCGGCATGCCCAGCGTGCGCATGAAGCGGCGGAAGGTAGCCGCTCGCTCGGAGTCGTCGAGCATTGCCGGGTCGGTTCCGACACCTGTGTTGGCGAAAGAGTCGTCGCTCAGCATCGGACCTGAATGGCACGACGAGCATCCTGCCGCGCCCTCGAACAGTTCGAGACCGGCGATGGCGTCCTCCGACATGGCCCCCTTGTCGCCTGCCAGGTAGAGGTCGTAGGGCGACTCTCCGGAGTTCAGCTCGCGCACGTAGGCGGCGATTGAGTTGAGTACCCGCCCGTAGCTGGGTTCGCCGCCGTAGACCTCGACGAACAGGTCTACATACCTCGGAACCTGATTGATTCTCTCCACCATGAGCCGGCCGTCGGCCGACATGAAGTGGGCCTCGGCGATGTGGTCGCGGACCAGGGTTGGCAGATCGTCACCGTCCATTCGCCCATCCCGGTAGAGGCGATCTGACCTTGCGGCGTTGAGGAGGGTCGGGGTGTTGCGGAAGTAGGCCGTGGAAGGAAACCCGAGGCTCAGCTGACGGCCGTCGGTGAAGGACCGGTCGGGTTGGTGGCACGACGAACACGACAGCGAGTTGTTTCCAGAGAGGCGTTCATCAAAGAACAGGTAGCGGCCGAGGGCGATCTGGGCATCGTCGGGCTGCTCGCCGTCCGTTGGAACGGCCGGGATGGTGAGGGTCTCGGCCGTTCTGGAGATGTCCAGTGGCGCGCTCACGGCGCTGAGTGCAAGGGGTATGGCATCCGGGGTGCCGAGCACGGCCAGGTAGCCGACGATCGTGTCCAACTCGGTCGGGTTGAGGGTCTGGGCGAAGGTCTGCAGCATCACCCCCGGTGGGCATGCGCCACCTGGGCATTCGGGGGCGATGAAGGAGTTCGGATCGACTATGGATTCCCGTATGTAGGTTGCCGCGTCCATGTTCGGCCGACGTGTCGAGGCTTGCGTGCCGATTGTGGTGAGGTCGGGGCCGATGGTTCCCGCCGCCCCGGGGATGCCGGGGATGGCGTGACAGTTTCCACAGCCTGCCTCGGACACCGCCGCGACCACCTCTGATGGCGCGACCAGGCCCTCAGGCTGAATTTCGCCGCTCTGCGCTCCACCCCGGCCGCCAAGAAGAACCAGAACGGCAAACGCAACCAAGAGGGTGGCCCCATAGGTGCCAACCGTCTGTGTGGTTCTCGGGACCGGGCTGATGACAACTTCTCTCGAATCGACAAATTAGCGACACGAGACCGGTCGCCGTCATCATCATCTCGGGGCTGGAGCACCGGGATAAGGGACCAAGGTCCCTGCTGGCCGTTCTAGGTCAGAGGCTGGCCGGGAACCCGACCTCGACCTTCAGGCCGCCACCATCCACGTCGACTAGCTGGACCTGCCCCCCGTGGGCCTCGACGAGCGACCTGACTATGGCAAGGCCCAGGCCGGTCCCGGGTCGATCGGCGTCGCCTCGCCAGAACCTGTCGGTGGCCCGCTGCTTGTCAGCGTCAGAGAGGCCCGGGCCGCGGTCAGCCACAGCCAACACGTGAGCATCGGCTCTCCGTTCAACCGACACGGTGACGGTGGAACCCGGCGGTGCCACGGCGACGGCATTGTCGAGAAGGTTGTCGAGAATCTGGTCGACCGATCCCGGGGCGGCAGCCACGGCGGCGGCATCGTCGGGGGCACTCAGCACGATCGTCACCTCACGCTCTCCGGCGACAGCCGACCAGGTGTCGACCCGATCGGTTGCCAGCCGAACAAGGTCAACTTCTTCCACCTCAATGGACCTCTCTGCACGGCTCAACTCCAGCAACTGCTCGACCAGGGTCGTGAGGCGCTCGGTCTCGTCAAGTACCGCGGCAAGGTCCTCATCGTGACCGGGACCCAGCAGGTGACCGATGTTCTCAATTCTCAGCCGTAGGGCCGTGAGAGGTGTGCGCAGCTGATGCGAGGCATCGGCCACGAACTGTCGTTGGCTCTCGAGCAGGCTGTCCAGGCGGGCCGCCATCACGTTCAGAGCCTCACCGAGCTGCCTCAGCTCCGGTGGCGCCCCCTCCAACACAACCCTTCCGGTCAGGTCCCCTGCAGCGAAGCCACTGGCGGTCCTGCGGAGGCGTTCAACTGGGCTGGTGACCGACCGGGCCAGAATCCAACTCAGACCGGCCATCACCACGAGGATCATCGCCCCGAGCGCCACCAGGCCCCACCAGAACCTCTGCACCCTGGCGTCCACATCGGCGGTCGGGAGGGTTATCCGTATCGCACCGTGGACGGTTCCACCCGATGCCACCGGCACCGCCACGTAGAGGAGGTCCATTTCCAGCGTCTCCGAGTAGCGGGTGCCGACGGCATGTCGCCCCATTACCGCCGTTGCAATCTCGGGCCTGGTCGAGAAGTCCCTCGGAACCCCGGCGTCGGTGTCGACCAGTGAAATCCCCCCGGTGTCGACGAGCACGACGCGTGCCCCGGTGTCGAGGCGGTAGGAATCGGCGTGGATCGGTTCTAGGGGAGCGTCCCCATCGAGGGTGTCCTCGTAGATGCTGGCCAGCACCGTGGCATCGTTTTCGACCAGCGAGGCGAACCTCTCGCGCTCCCGGTCCCCGAAGAACATCGCAAGGGGAATCTCGAGGGCCAACAGCACGAGGACCGTGACCGTGAGGAAGCTGAGCAGGAGACGACGGGTCACTTGGGGTCCGCCACCAACCGGATTCCGACACCGCGTACGGTCTCGAACACCTCGGGCGCAAGCTTCTTTCGGAGCGATGCCAGGTGCACGTCGAGCGTCTTGGTCGAGCCCCACCAGTGCTCGTCCCAGACATCGTGCATGACCTGGTCGCGGCTGCACACTGCGCCCGGATCGGCTGCCAGATGGGCCAGCAGGTCAAACTCTCTGGGGGTCAGATCGACCGGGGACCCACGGAACGTGACCTCATGGGCCCTGTGGTCAATGTGAAGTTGGCCGACCGTGGTCTCGGTCACGGGGACGTCGACGGATCCGGCGCGGCGCAGGACGGCTCGGATGCGGGCCACCAGCTCCCGGAACCCGAAGGGCTTCACGAGATAGTCGTCGGCTCCCAGTTCCAGCAACTCGACCCGGTCTATCTCGGCCGATCTTGCGGTCACGACGATGATCGGCACGTTCGAATGCTCCCGGAGCCTGCGGCACACTGCTCGGCCGTCCAGATCTGGCAGGCCCAGGTCCAGGAGGACGACATCGGCCGAGTCGGCAGCCAGGGCCGCCTCACCCGTTCGGGCAAGGGTCACCTGGTAACCCTCACGTGTGAGGCCGTCACGCAGCGAGTCGGCGATTGCCGGGTCGTCCTCGACCAGCAGTATCTTCACCCCTCAACTCTGGCAGCCAAATCGACACGATGCTCGACTCTTTGCCATTCCCTAACCCGGGACTTGCCCTCCCCTGTGAAAGCCCTTCGTACGGTTCAACCATCAACCTGCGATCCGGGGAGGATCCATGAAGCACCACACCGTTCTCATCACCGCAGTCTCACTGGCCGGCCTGATCGTCGCCGGTGCAGGCGCTGCAGCCGCCAACTTGGGCATTCTGGGCTCCAGGTCGACTGATGTGGGCCAGCTCAGCGCCGCCCAGCCGCTTACCCCGCCCACGACCGTCGGCCAGACAATCGAGATCGTGATCGAGGACCTCCCAGCAACAGAGGTTGCAGCGGAGCCGAGTCGACAGACACCCACCACTCAGACCAGAACGGCTTCTAAGACACCTGTCTCGGCGGTACCCACCTCAACCGTCGAGGAGGCCCCGGTCGCCCCGGAAGCTGCGATCCCGGAGCCACAGGTGTTCGACTACGCGGTCGGTGATGCCGGCTCGGTGCGACTCCAGTTGGAAACCTGGGTCAGAGACGGTGCCGATGGCACAACGAAGACAGAGGTCCACCTTGAGGCCGTCGCTGTGGCCACCGGGTGGACCAGCAGCAACCTGACAGACGACGGAACGAGCGTGGCCGTCTCATTCGAATCCGGAAACAGGACGCTCGTGTTCAGCGCCGATCTGGTTGACGGCCAGATCGCCGCAGGCATCGAGGAGGTGATCGTCGAGCCGGCGCCAGCTCAGGTCGGGGGCTTCCAGGATGACGACGACCACGACGACCACGACGACCACGACGACGACCACGACGACCACGACGACCACGACGACCACGACGACCACGACGACC